>Ga0315291_10001865_pt1 | contig 27867 bp, 33 predicted proteins | sample YL17G12_20_MG_FD_203070 | JGI IMG/M metagenome (GOLD analysis project Ga0315291, IMG submission 203070) | Sediment microbial communities from Yellowstone Lake, YNP, Wyoming, USA - YL17G12_20 | ecosystem: Environmental > Aquatic > Freshwater > Lake > Sediment | place: USA: Wyoming | collected...
GACTTCTTTGTCCGACATGCCGACCATAAAAGGCGCAAAGAAAATATTGATCGCGTCCCAGCCGATCGCGCCGGCAAACACTCCCTGCAGGGCGGCGGAAAATTTAACCATTTGCGCCAAAAGTACTTCCGCGTGTTTGGCGGGCTTGGCAATTGAGAGCGCGTTGGGCAGGTCCAGGCCGAATTTTTTTACATACTCTATGCTCTGTCCCGAGCAATAAGGACGATCGATAAAACCCAGGTCGTGGAGATGAAGATCTCCTCTCATGTGCGCATCCCCTATATCTTCAGAGAAAACATGGAGCAGGGCGAATTCTTTTTTGATCCCTTCCGCCAGTGAAAGGTTGGTGGCTTCAGGGCCGTGGGGGACATTGGCATTTTCTTTGTTTGGTGCGAAGATGATCTGCATGACATCGTACAAAGGAGAGCCAAGACGGGTGTGCTTGCGGCGCGCTTCCTCCAACCCGTACTCCAATAATTTTACATCCACCAGCTCGCGGATCAAGGGCGCGGTCACGGCGCTGATTCTCAAATTCGCGATCTGGCGTTCGACTTCATGGCCGATTATCTCGGCGATATCGCGGCTGATTTCGGTTTCCCTTACAAGCGCGTCGACAATTTTTTCCCTGTCCCAGCTTACGATGTTTTCCGATGAAGTGCGGACAAAAAGCGCTAGATCGGTAGCATCGCTTACGGATTCGGGCCTTCTTTCTTCTGTTAATACGGTCATTGCGAGACCTCCTTTACAACTTGTACAAAATCCGTCACATCTTTAAACTGTCTGTAGACGGAAGCAAATCTGACATAAGAAATCTGGTCTATTTTTTGAAGCATTTCCATTATGAATTCGCCAATCTCTGAAGTGTTAACCTCGCGGGCGGACTTGCGCACCATTTTTTCAACTGTCTCGACAACATCCTCGATCACTTCAAGATTTATCGGGCGTTTTTCGCAGGCGCGCACGATCCCGGCCAGGATCTTGTCACGGTTGAATTCTTCATTTCTTCCATCGCGCTTTATGACCAGCAAGGGTTTTTCTTCCACTCTTTCATAAGAGGTAAAACGGTTGCCGCACTCAACGCATTCACGCCGTCTGCGGATAGCAAGCCCGTCTTCGGTGGGGCGGGAATCCAAAACTTTATCGTTGTCTTTATTGCATGCCGGACATTTCATAATAATACCTCAAAATACCATATTTAGTAGGTCTGTGGATTATAGGATACTAGATGTTGGGCTGTCAAGGCAGAGTTTTGCCTTGATTTTAGAGGATTTTTTTGAGTTTTTTCTCTAGGAGGGCAGGGATTCCCCGATAGTTAGCCGATGTCCGCGGACGAATTCATGAGCGTTCATTAAAGGAACGTTAAGCTGTTAATTCTTTCGAAATTTCTTCTCTCCAAGTATTAAAAAATACTGTTAATTCTTTTAGTGAGCATGGCTTAGTGAGCAGGAGCATGTCCGGGGCATCGGCGGAAAAAAGATTAACTCTTTCAAAAGCGACGCCAAGCCAATATAGATCAAATCCCGGATCCTTCTCTTTGGCAAGCTTTATCAATTGATCCGCGGTAAAATGCTTTTCTTTAATAAGAACATAGATATCGATAAAATCCCTTAAAGTCGCCCTTTGAAAAAGAGCCAAAAGTTTATTTGACGCGATGTCTGTGAGGCTGTCAATTTTTATGCCCGGGAACTCAGAAGTTTCCGAAGCGGCTTCAAAACGGAAAGGGGAGTCCTGGGCGAGATGGATCATGGTAGAATTATCGCCTTTTTTCACTATTAATTCAACAAAGGAATGCAAGCCGCGGGATATTTCTATATCCAATCCCTTATTTTTTAAAATTTTCTCCAAATTAAAGCTGAAGGGGAGGATTATTTCCGCTCTATCCGTAAAAAAGTCCAGGTCATTGCTTTTTCTGTGTTTGAGATAAAAAGCGGATAATGCCGTTCCACCGGTGAGATAGAAGGCCTCATTATCCGGCACAGCAATGAATTCATTAAGGATTTCTTTTTGCAGCAAAGTCAGGATTTCCAAAGTAATCCTCCCAAAATTTTCTTATCTCAAAAGAGAGAAATCTATTCAGACGGTGAAGCGATTCCTGGAATTTTTGTAAATCAACAGTTTTAAGGAGTTTTTTTACATCAGCAGTTTTCCCCCGGCTGACTACCTGTTGAACATACATATCCAAAGTTGAAGGATTGTCCAGGTTAAGTTCAGTTTTTTCCTTTAAAAACCAGAAAAGAAATTTGTTCGGTTTAATCATTTTTATAATTTTTTAAATAGTTGAAATTTCCTAAAACTCCTGTCGATAATATATTGTAGCACTTCGACAAGCTCAGTGCAAAGCGGGTTAAAGTCCCAAAGTAAAGTCAAACAAAACAGGAGGGGAAAAAAGATGGCTATGAGAGTAAATGAGTATAGAGTATATAAAGGAATTGAATTTAAAAAAGTGGTTCCAGAAAGATTAATCCAGTTTAGGGGAGATGCTGATGGAAGATTTAGTTCTGCGCGGCTGATCAGGCCGGATCGGATTGCGGCAAGTTTTGGCGTTGGATCTGTAGACGCGGTTGCTTCCGCGTCCCGTGTGTCCGACGAAATGATTTTAATTAAAGCCGGCAGTTTTCCAGTAAAGGGAAGCGAGTTGTTTGGCGGAAATAAACCGGCCGCAGAAAGAATAACCATTTCCAAAGATTTTGAATTAGGGAAATATCCGGTTACGGTCGCCGAATTTAGAGAATTCGTTGAAGCTGCCGGATATCTGAATAAGATCAGCGGCCAGCAAGGCGCAGATGAACTCCGAGAGCTTCTTTCCGATCATTCAATGGACAGGCATCCGGTTGTTTGGGTGAATAAAGACGACAGGCGAGCTTATGCGGCCTGGAAAGGCGAAGGATATTATATTCCGACAGCCGCTGAATGGGAATACGCCGCGCGCGGCAATGAGGGGAGATTATTTCCGTATGGCAACGATTGGAGGGAAGCGCCTTATTATATGGCAGATAAGACTTTTCCTGTTGATTCATTTCCTGAAGGAGCAACGCCGGAAGGTGTCAGCGGCTTCGGTATTGTTTGGGAAGCAACGAGCACCTATTATGATTCTTATGATCCAAAATTAACTACTGATCCCAGAGGGCCCAAAAGTGGTGATAGCATTGAAGTTCGTGGCGGTTCTGCCTGGGGCAATGACCAGGGCTACTTCCATGGGGCGAACCGGAGCGGCGATAATCCGGTCTACCGGCGCAACCTTTTGGGCTTCCGCGTCGCCAAGAGGACTTTATCGTAACACCTTATCCTTTTATCCCTTTACGCCTTAGGGGATGGGTGGCTGGTAAAAAAATATGGAAGGTCCTAAAGTAATAACCTCTTTTTAATTAACAATTACTCAATTAATAATTAACAACAAGGTGTCGCCTGCCGGCGACATTAGAAAAATACAATCAGACCTTCTTTGGATTTATTATGGAGTATAGTATCTTGCTTAATTCAACCGCTTCCGCTTGAAGTGCTTTTGCTTCATTAATATTGCTTTGGTGATTTAACAGGTCTGATTCCAGCGCTATTTCCAGCCAATATCTTGATTCCCTGGCTTCTTTATAGGCGATTGAAACTTTATGTAAAAAATCCTTTCTGCTTGACGCCGCATCGGCTTCTTCAAGGTTTGCGCCTATCGATGTGGCCGAACGAATCAATTGTTTACCCAATGTGTGGCCTACGACATCTTTCGGAAATTTCTTTATTGAAGCAATCGCTTTTATCGCAAACCTTTTTGCTCTGTCTCGGATATCAAACGCCATACGGCTATTATATAATAATTGCTTCGCTGAAGCGAGGCTACATTGTTGTTAATTGAGTCATTGTTAATTGTTAATTTGTCGGAGGACGAATTAAAAACTGCCCGGCTTTGGTGAGTAATCCAATTTGGATTGAAAGTCAAAGCTGGGAACTAAAAAAAGATTAAGACGGCAGAGATTCCCCTATGGTTAGCTTGTGTCCGTGCACAAAATCATGCGCGCTCATACGTCGCCCGCCTTCGAGCTGTACTTCCTTGATCAAAATCCCGCCCATTCCGCAAGCGATGATCAGGTCATCTTTAACATCAATAACTTCACCGGGTTGGAATTTACCCGGAACTGATACCGGTTCGGCCCTCCAGATCTTGAGCATTTTTTTCTTGTAAAAAGTATGCGCAACCGGCCAGGGGATCATGGCGCGGATGTGGTTGTTTACCTCAATTGCTGATTTTTTCCAATCGACCTCTCCGCTTTCCTTAGTGATCAAGGGCGCGTAAGTTGCGTCCGTTTCTTTTTGCGGCATTCTTTTTGCTGTGCCTTTTTTTATCTGATCGATCGCGGTCAGAAGCGTTTGTGCGCCGACCATGAATATTTTATCCAAAAGTGTTGAGGATGTGTCGGTTGGATCGATTATGACTTTTTCCTGTAAAATGATGTCCCCAGTATCCAGCGTTTCAGAAATCTGCATTATAGTTATGCCGGTCTCTGCTTCTCCTTTTAGAATCGCCCACTGTACCGGCGCCGCGCCCCTATATTTTGGAAGCAGTGAGGCATGAACATTGATCGCGCCGTATTTTGGAATATCGATCAATTCTTTAGGCAGTATTTTCCCATAAGCAACCACTACTATTAGATCAGGCGCAAGCGCTTTAATCTTTTCTATAAAGATCGGATCTTTAACTTTTTCCGGTGTTTCAACAGGGACCTTATATTTTTGAGCTAATTCCTTAACGGGGGAGGGGGCGGTGTGAAGATATCTTCCTTTTTGGCGGTCGGGCTGGGTTACAACTGTGATTATCTGTTCCTGCGCGTCGATCAGTGCTTCAAGACAGACAGCCGCGTGTTTGGGCGTTCCCATAAAAATTATTCTCATAGTATCATCTCACAATAGTTCATTTTTTTCCTCCTCCTCTTTTTTTGTGACCATACGGATCTTATCTTTATCGGTAACCCTGTCTAAAAATACGATCCCTTCAAGATGATCAATCTCATGCTGTAGGACGGTGGCAAGAAGGCCTTCGGCTTCGATTGTGAATTTTTCCCCATTACGGTCCAGACCTTCAACGGTTATCCTGGAGGAACGGCTGACCGGGCCAACGATCCCCGGGAGACAAAGGCAGCCTTCATCGAATGTTTGATGGGCTTTGCTTTTTTCTTTTATTTTTGGATTTACCATCGCGAACGCGCCTTCGCCGATATCAACCACGATCAATCTGATATTTTCCCCTATCTGCGGGGCGGCGAGGCCTATTCCCGGGGCGGCATGCAAGGTTTCGATCATATCATCAATCAGCTTGCGGGTTCGAGCATCAACTTTTTTAACCGCCTTGCATTTTTTGCGCAGAATCGGGTTGGGATAGCGGATAATCTCGAGTATCATTTGAGGGAATTATAGCATATTACAAAAGATTCATAGGATCGACATCAACATTTACACGGATGTCCGGTGGAAGATGTTCTTCTCTGATGCTTTCGAAAACCACTTTCTTTGCAGATAAAATTTCTTCCGCTTTGACTAATATTTGATATCTGAACTGTCCGCGCAGTTTCGATATTGCCGCTTTGGCTGGGCCAAGGATTATGTGTTTTGTATTTTGTAATTTGTAGTTTGATTTCAAGGATTTAGCAATATGACTGGCTGTCTCGGCGGTTTTTTGTTCATTGCGGCCGGAGAGAATAATATTTATAAGACGGGAAAAGGGTGGATAAAAAAGAGATTTTCTGAATTCGATTTCTTCTTTATAAAAACCGTCATAGTCATGGTTTAATGCGTACTTTAGCGCGTAATGTTCAGGGTTTAATGATTGAATGATTACTTTGCCCGGAAGGTTATGCCGTCCAGCGCGCCCCGCCACCTGCGTTAATTGCTGAAAAGTTCTCTCCGCCGCGCGGAAGTCAGGCAGATTCAAAGAAGTGTCTGCTGAGACAACTCCCACCAGGGTTACTTTTGCAACATCGAGTCCTTTAGTTACCATTTGTGTTCCGATCAGAACATCGACTTCTCCTTCAGAGAAAGCGGCAAATATTTTTTCATGAGAGCCTCTTTTTTGGACCGCGTCCCGATCAAGACGGATAATCCTGGCATCACGATAAGCTTCCGCCACCTCTTTTTCTATCCTCTGTGTGCCAATGCCGAAAAATCCCATTGAGGTATTATGGCATTTGGGGCAGATAATATTTGCTTCTGTCTCATAGCCGCAATGCCCGCAGCGTAGTTTCTTATCATCTGAATGGTAAACAAGAGAAACAGAACATCGGGGGCATTCAAGCGCGTGGCCGCATTCCCTGCAGATTGAAAAAGTAAAATAGCCGCGGCGGTTCATGAATAGTATAACTTTTTCCCCGCGCGATAATGTTTCCGCTATTTCATTTCTTAATTTTTCAGAGAGCATTCGGTCTTTTTCTTCGCGCATATCGATGATCTCGACTGGGGGGAGGGGACGGTTATCGATTCTTTCGGGAAGCGCGGCAAGCTTATATTCTCCTGTTTGCGTTTTATAATATGTTTCAATCGAGGGCGTGGCTGATCCAAGAACAACAGTTACGCTAAGTTGTAAGGCCACATCGCGGGCATGATAGCGGGGATTTTTATCCTGTTTATAGGTCTGCTCGTATTCCTCATCCAGGATCACGATCCCCAAATCTTTGACCGGGGCAAAAATCGCGGAACGGGTTCCCAGGACTATCCGGGCTTTCCCACTTGCGATCCTTTCCCATTCTGTATCTCTTTGTTTAATTGTCAGGCCGCTGTGCAGGATTGCAATATGATCCTGAAATCTATCGCGGAAGCGGCTGACAAGTTGCGGGGTCAAGCTGATCTCGGGTACTAAAACGATTGAACCCAGCCCTTTTTCAAGTGCATGGGCGATCGCCTGCAGATAAACTTCCGTTTTCCCTGAGCCAGTAACTCCATAAAGAAGTATCGTTTCCTTCAGCCCTGAATCTATTGAAGAGGATATAATATCTAATGCGTTTTTTTGATGAGGAGTTAAGTTTAGTCCTGAAATCCTCACCCCTGCACCCCTCTCCATCTTTGATGGAGAGGGGAATGAATTCCCCGATCCGATCGGGGAAGAAAGGGGTGAGGTTGTTTTTTCTTTTTGGCTGGTCCCCGGAGGCATGATCGTTCTTAAAGCCGAGATAAAAAAACAGCCGTAATGATCCGTCATCCACTTCGCCAGTTTTAATGCTTCTTTTTGGAACAGGGGAAATTCGGATTTGATTGAGGCAATATCTTTTATAAAATTAAAGGCGATATCGGGCTTTTCAACAAATCCGACCACATAGCCGACCGTAACGCTTTTGCCGAACGGTATTGTGACCTGATGCCCGATTTTAAGCCGATCTTTTAATTCATCCGGCACCCGATAATGATAAATCCGGTCAAGTTGGGGAGTAACACGAGAGAGGATGATCTCGGCGTACATGGTATGAGTATATCAGAAAATGATTTTTATTCCACAAAATCAATGCCCGCAGCTCCATCAGACACCAATCCTTGCGTTTCTTTAGATATAGATGGTATAATTTCCTTATCAGAAGTTCTTGTGGGTCATATAATATAAGCAGAGGGATATAATATGGTTAGGCTAGAAGAAATTAAAAAATTGGTTAACGAAAATAAAAGAATTTTAGAAGAAAGATATAAGATAAAAACCATTGGCTTATTTGGTTCGTTATCCAGGGGGGAATTGCAACCAAAAAGCGATATCGATGTTTTAGTGGAATTTTATGATACTCCAGATTTATTTGAATTTATGCGGCTTGAAGAATATTTGGGCTCTTTATTCGGCAGAAAAGTTGATTTAGTATCAAAAAAAGCACTAAAGCCTATTATCAAAGAAGAAATCTTAAAAGAAACGGTTTATTTATGAGCAAAAGAGGCGATAAGTTATATCTTAAAGATGTCTTGGATTCGATCGGTAAAATAGAAGAATATGTGAAAAATTTAAGTTTTGAAGATTTTTCGAGTAAAGAACTAGTGGTTGATGCGGTGATAAGAAACTTTGAAATTATTGGAGAAGCATCAAAAAATATTTCAGATGAATTAAAATCAACCTGTCAGGATGTGCCATGGAAAGAAATGGCAGGAATGAGGGATAAGATGATTCATGAATATTTTGGGGTGGATTTAGATATCGTCTGGAAAACAATAAAACTACGTTTACCAGAGTTAAGGATAGCTCTTGAAAAAAATATATCAAAAAAGCAAATTAATTGATTAAAAATCCCATTATCTTAACAGTAACAGTCAATGAGAACACGAAGAGCACGCTCCGCTGGAACAAGAAGAACAAGAACTTCCGCGGGCATTGGAATTAGCAGGATTTATTGTTCCAAATAAATTAAAGATTCTTTGCGCATTAGCAGAACCGCAAAATTCGCATTTAACTTCGGGTTTATCATTCATTCCGTGGGAAACCTCGAACTTTTTACCGCACTTCCGGCATTTATAATCGTAAAACGGCATCTAGTATCTTATTGGCTATTTCAAGCTTTGGGAGCTCGGGTGTGGACTCGACATTTCCAGTCCGATCAATAATCTTTACTTGAGAGGCATCCGATTCAAAAGCAGAAGCATCATTGGCTACGATCAGGTCCAGGTTCTTTTTTTTGAGCTTTTCCTTTGCATTTTCTTCAAGGTTTTCCGTCTCGGCCGCGAAGCCAACAAGCAGCGATCCGTTTTTTGACATGCCCAATTCATTTAGAATATCAGGCGTTTTTAAAAGCTCGAGGTTGTAAGTTTCACTTTCTTTTTTAAGCTTTTGAAAGAATGAAATTGACGGGCGATAGTCAGCCACCGCCGCGGCCATGATTATTATATCTTGACCGTCCTTGTTGCTCATAACAGCTTCGTGCATTTCTTTAGCGCTTATAATATTTATAACTTTTACCCCATTTGGCGGATCAAGCTGGGTTGGCCCGGAGATCAAAGTGGCGTTAGCGCCACGAAGATGCGCCGCCTCCGCTATGGCGTATCCCATTTTTCCCGAAGAACGATTACTTATAAAACGAACCGGATCAATTGCTTCGCGCGTGCTTCCGGCAGTTATTAGAATTTGTTTCCCTTTAAGATCCTGCCTGATTCCCAACAACCTGACTATCTGTTCAATAATATCTTCCGGCTCGGACATCCTTCCGATGTCAAAATCATGACAGGCGAGCTTGCCTTCTTCCGGACCGATAAAGTTATAATCAAGCATTTTTAATTTTTCTATATTTTCCTGAACGATCGGATTCCTCCACATATTGCAGTTCATGGCCGGCGCGATCAGCTTTTTCGCATTTGAAGCCATGACAATCGTAGTTAAAGCGTCATCGGCTATGCCGTAAGCTATTTTCCCTATGATATTTGCCGTCGCGGGGGCGATCAATATAAGGTCAGCTTTTTCAGCGAGGGAGATATGCGGAACGGGAAAGTTTGATAATTCCTGCGCGAAAAGGTCGAGGACAACCGGATTGCCTGAAAGTGTTCGGAAAGTTAGCGGGGCAACAAGTTTTGTGGCTTCTTTGGTCATGACCACCCATACCTCCGTCCCCATATCCTTCAGCCGTGAAACAATGCTGCAGGATTTATACGCGGCAATGCCTCCTGTGACCCCCAGGATTATGACTTTGCCTTTGAGCATTGCTTATTTCTTCTTTTTCTCTTTCTTCTTCGCGACTGCGCCTTTTTTCTCTTTGGCCAGCCGGGTAAGCGCCGAAGGAGCCTCTTCCTTTTGCAAGACCTCAACTTCCAGCGGTTTTTTTGAAGCGGCGGTGACCATGCGGATCTTTATCTTATCGTTTGCAATCTCGCGAATGGCTGTGATTATGGGATTGGTGGGATCAAAATTGTTGACATAGGGGAGGGAGCCCTCGGCAATTTGCTTTGCGCGTCCAGCGACCGCGTTGCTCAATAAAAATTTGTTTTTCGCTTTGGACAATAAGATATCAATTGTTTCTTCCATTAGTTTAATAACACCCTTTCCTTTTCGACATTAATTATCGCTTTTATCTTTTCCGATGCTGAATCGACCTTGTCATTGACTACAATGTAATCATATTTTTCCATGACTTGCAATTCTGCGATCGCCGCCCTGAGCCGGTAGTTCACCACCTCCTCATTTTCCGTTTTCCTCCTCCTCAAACGGAAAGCCAAAATGTCAACCGACGGCGGAATCAAGAAGATAAAAACCGCGGAACCCTTGATTTTGCTTAATGAAACCGCTTCCTTAATAGATGCCGCGCCCTGAACATCAACCTCAGAGACAACGGCATGGTTCTTGCCCAGTTCTTCTTCTATCAAATCCTTTGGCGTTCCGTAATAATAGCCATGGACCTGGGCCCATTCAAGGAACATGCCCTTTTTTACCCGGTCAAAAAACTCTTCTTCCGTTATGAACTGATAATCTCTGTTGTGCACTTCATTTGGCCGCGGCGGACGGGTGGTGGCGGACATGGAAAGCTTGAGTTTGGGATAAATAGATAAGAGCTTTTTTACCACCGTTGATTTGCCAACACCAGAGGGACCGGAAATTACAACCAGCAGGCCTCGCCGGCCCTTTATTTTTTTAGGCATAAACGAAATAATATTATAACAAAAAAGCTTGACTTTGGCAAGAGGGATTGATAGGATTTTGTGAATAGGAAAAGGAGGACAACTCATGAAAAAAGCTATTTGCGGTCTTATTGCGTTTCTGTGTCTGATATCGGCAGTTTATGCGATACCGTCGGGTTTCTTACCGGTTGGGGTTGGGGCAAAATATGCGGGCATGGGTGGAGCCGGAGCCGCTATCGTTGATGATATCTCATGTGCTTATTTTAATCCTGCAGGTATCGTAAAAACTAGAGGTTTTGGATTGGAATTGGGAGGTGGAGCTGCAACAGAAGGATTGAGCGATTTAAATACACTTTGGGGCAATGTGAACGATCCGGCTAAGTTCTTATCCAGCAATTTTGATAAGAACGTTGACATAAATGGCGGGGTTAACTTAATTATGGGATTGAATGTCTCAAAGATCGGATTGAGCGTGATTCCTGCGGCATCATTACAACTTAGAAAAACAGCAGGAACGATAATTGGCAGTTACTTGTTAGGAAATGTGGTATATGATTCAGCTTTGACCCTTGGCTATGGATTTGGCCTTCCCGGATTACCTGTCAGTCTTGATATTGGCGCAAATTTGAAATCAATCAACTATCTAACTGCGCAAAGCATAGTAAACAACGCGACATCCAGTTCAGATTATACATATAATCAATCTGGTATTGGTTTTGATCTCGGGGCAAAAGCCGGCATTGATACTCCAATTGTTCCTATAAACTGTGCGATTGTGATGAAAGATCTTGGCGCGACACTGAAGGGAAAGAGAACGGCAATTAATACTACATATGATACAATCGGAAATATCATCAGCCAAAATAAAACAGAAACCGATATGGCAGATTATACTATACCTACTACGCTGGTCATTGCAGCTGCCACAAAGATTCCTGTAGTAGGAATTTTGGCTGCACTTGACATTGACTCGGTGTCAGGTGGAGATATAACTCCTTACACACTAACACATTTGGGTTTTGAATATCCGATTCTTGGCTTATTTGCTATCAGGGCAGGATTGGTGTCTGGTGGAGTTAACGGGAACATATCTCAAACTACTTTTGGAGCTGGCTTAAATATGGGGGTAAATGCAAACATTGCCTTTGTAGCAGATAGCAAGAACAGCAAAAACAACCAAACGGTTGTTGATGTTGGATTTGGATTTTAATTAATAGGAGGTAAATAAAATGAAAAAAATCTTGATATTATTAGCGATTATTTCACTTGCGGCTTTTACTGGCTGTCAACAGGCGGCCACAACCAGCACAACCACCAAGACCCTGCCCGATTCGGCGGCACAATCTTATGCATCACTTGCTTCAGGATATGCGAATGTCATTTGCAGTTCCATGGCAGGATGGGCGCAAGGTGGGGCAATAGGAAGTTTTGGCGTTAAAAGAGTAAGTGCAAAAACTATAACCGAGCCGACAAATGGTTGGTATCATATTACTGAAACTGCTTCAGCGGACGGATATTCATATGATTATGATGTTTATGCCAAGTTTACTCCGGCAACCGGAACACCTACTGATGTTTATCTTTATGGTACGGTAACTATTAATTATAGTTATCAGGGCTCAAATTATGCCTATACCTTTACATATGGCAGCAGTAGCAATCCATTCCATAGTTCGGTTACCTGGAACAACACTCAGGATGATGTGACAAGCGTGTCTGTAAGCGGAACGATCGCTGCAGTTATTACTGCACCTAACAGCGCTGGAACCGGAACAGATACGATTGAACTTACCATGACTTTTTCGAATTTGTCCATTCCGATTACCTCTGGAGCAGACTACCCGACGGGCACAGTAACTATTGCCTTAAAATATAATACTGTTGTCCAACCGGATATGACCGTAACTTTTGACGGCGATTCCACCGCATCATGGAGCTACGGAGGATCAGCCGGAACATTTACAGTTACCGCGGCTTCAGTCAATGGATCTTGAAATCCTTCGCCATTCAACATCACACGTTATGGCCGCCGCGGTACAAAAAATTTATCCTGAGGCCAAATTAGGCATTGGTCCTGCAATCGAGGACGGGTTTTATTATGACTTCGACATCCCCGGCGTAACTTTAACACCTGAAGATCTTGTGAAAATTGAAGAAAAGATGAGGGAGATTATCAAAAAGAATGAGCCGTTTAAGCGGATAGAAATGCCTAAAGAAGAAGCCATAAAGTTTTTTGAGGGAAAAGGTGAAAAGTATAAGGTTGAATTGATAAAAAAAATACAGGATGAGAAAGTTTCACTTTACAAAACCGGAGATTTTACCGACCTCTGCCGCGGGCCGCATATTGAATCAACAGGAAAAATAGGCGCATTTAAGTTATTAACCATCGCGGGAGCTTACTGGCGTGGGGTGGAAACAAATCCCATGCTGCAAAGGATTTATGGCATTGCTTTTGAAACTGAAGAAGATCTAAAAACCCACATCACAAGACTTGAGGAAGCCATAAAGAGAGACCATAGAAAGCTTGGCCGGGATTTGGATCTTTTTAATATTTATTATGAGGAGGCAGGGGCGGGGCTGGTTTATTACCATCCAAGAGGAGCACGGCTGCGTTTGCTGATCGAGGATTTTTTACGTAAAGAACACCTAAAGCGCGGTTATGATTTTGTCATGACCCCTCATATCGCTAAAATAAATCTATGGAACACTTCAGGACATTCAAGTTATTATCGGGAAAACATGTACTTTATGGAAATTGACAAGCAGGAATACGTTTTAAAGCCGATGAATTGTCCCGGCCATATTTTAATTTATAAGAATAAATTGCATTCGTACCGCGATCTTCCTATCCGCTTTTTTGAGCTGGGAACCGTTTACCGCTATGAAAGATCGGGTGTTTTACACGGCTTGCTTCGAGTCCGCGGTTTCACCCAGGATGATGCCCATATTTTCTGCACGCAGGAGCAGTTGAATTCAGAGATCATGTCTGTTTTGGAATTTGCGTTTGAAATGCTGAAGATTTTTGGTTTTGATTTTGAAGTTGACCTGTCCACCCGCCCTGAAAAATATTCCGGCACTGAGGAAAACTGGATTCATGCAACCGATGCTTTAATCTCGGCCCTTAAGTCAAAAGGGATTTCCTATAATATTGATGAGGGGGCGGGAGTTTTTTACGGCCCTAAAATTGACATTAAAATGAAGGATGCATTGGGAAGACCGTGGCAGGGGCCGACCATCCAGGTGGATTTTAATTTGCCTGAAAAGTTCGACCTGAATTATATTGCTGAAGACGGCGGTAAAAAGCGTCCGGTTATGATCCATCGTGTTGTTTTAGGAAGCATGGAAAGATTTTTGGGCGCTTTAATCGAGCATTACGCCGGCGCGTTTCCTCTCTGGATCGCGCCCATCCAGGTGATTGTCCTGCCCATAGCTGACAGGCATTTGAATTATGCCAATGAAATAAAAAATAAGCTTATGGAATCGGAGATCCGGATTGAAGTTGACTTGCGCAGGGAAAAGATCAATTTTAAGATCCGCGAAGCCCAGCTTCAAAAGATACCGTACATGCTTATTGTCGGGGACAAGGAAGAACAGAACAAAAAAGTTGCGGTCCGCTCCCGAAAGGAAGGGGACATCGGGGAATCGGACCTTTTATCTTTTACCGGCCGCTTAAGAAATGAAATAGACACGAAGTCATGAATTTGATATAATAACCTATGATTATGATAAGGGAGGATGATAAATAGTTAGAGACTACATTATAAATGAGAGGATCAGGGTGCCTGAGGTCAGGTTGATCGGGGTGGACGGCAGCCAGCTGGGGGTTAAAAGAACCGCTGAAGCCTTGATGATCGCCAGAGAAAAAGACGTCGATCTGATATTGATCTCGCCGGCTGCGATGCCTCCGGTCGCCAAGCTGGGAGATTACGGAAAATTCAAATACGAAATCATAAAGCATGAAAAAGAGGCCAAAAAGTCCCAGCGGGCCTCGGTATTAAAAGAGGTAAAGCTTACCCCGAAGATCGGGGAGCATGATTTGCTGGTCAGGATTGAAAAGGCCAAAGAATCTCTTCTGAAAAAGAATAAGGTAAAAGTTAATGTCTATTTCAGGGGACGCGAGATAACGCATAAAGAATTCGGGGAGCGGGTAATGTACCGGTTGGTTGACGCCGTGGCCGATATTGGCCGGCCCGAAGGCCCGGTAAAATTTGAAGGGAGGAGCATGGTACTGCTTCTGGTGCCAAAGTAAGTATGCCAAAAATGAAAACGCGCAGGGCAGCCGCGAAAAGATTCAGGATAACAGGGACGGGCAAAATAATGCGCCGCCGGTCCCGGACAAAGCATCTTTTGGAATGGAAAAGCGCAAAACAAAAAAGAGCATTAGGAAGAGACATGGTGTTAGAGAAAGGTGATGCAAAGAAAGCAAGGGTGATGATGCCTTATGGTGAGAGTTAAAAGAGGATTCGTGGCGCGAAGGCGCCGCAAAAAAGTTTTAGAGAGGGCTAAGGGGTTTACCGGCTCGCTTGGCAAGATTTTCCGTCCGGCCAAACAGGCGGTGGTCCATGCCATGTCGTACGCGACGGCTGACCGCCGGACCAGAAAAGGGAATTTTAGGAAGCTGTGGATCACGCGCATCGGCGCGGCCCTAAAAGAACTTAATATATCTTACAGCAAATTTATTTTCGGCTTGAAAAAGAAAAAAATAATACTCAACCGAAAAGTTCTGGCCGATCTTGCAATTTTTGATCCATCCGCATTCCGCAAAATAGTCGAGAGCATTAAATAATGATACAGATGATGGTGGGCGGGCTGGGTTTTGATCCGCGCAACCTTTCTCCTCTGGTATTGCTCCGGGATTCAGAAGAGATGAATTTTCTGCCTATCTGGATTGGCGTGTTTGAAGCGGCCAGCATCGCTATGGTTTTGCAGGGAATTACTCCTCCGCGCCCCATGACCCACGACCTGATGACCAATTTTATTGGTGAGATGGGCGGGCAGATAAACCGCGTTATAATCAATGATATCAAAGAAGGGACATTCTTCGCCGTTATTGAATATCTAACTAAAGAGGGGAAAAAAGGAGCAATGGATGCCCGTCCCTCGGATGCCATAGCGCTTGCCATACGCTTAAATACCCCTATTTTTGTAGCCGAGTCGGTGATGATGCAGGCAAAGCTTGTCAATGCGGAAAAAGACGCGGAAGAAACCAAAAAATTCAAGGAATTTATAGAAAAGATCCGCCCGGAAGACTTCACGAAGTACTACAAGCAGGATTAATTCAAGATCTCGATATCAAAAACACCCCAAAGCAAATCACAATTATCCCAATCCATCTTATAAGTGTTACGCTTTCTTTAAAGAAAATTATCGAGGCGAAAGCGACCACCACATAAGCCAAAGATACCATGGGATAGACGAAACTTAAGTTAAGCCTGGATAAAACGACAAGCCAGAAGACCGATGATAAGCCAAAAGAAGCAAGTCCCGCGAATACCCAGGGATTCAAGAACATCGGGATCACCTTAAAAAGAAGTTGGGTGACAGGAAAAGTTCCAAACTGATTCATTCCCTGTTTCATAAGCAGCTGGCCGACAACCGCCAACAGAACAGAAACAAGCAAAATAAGATAATTGATCATGTCAGCTCCTTTCCCCTCACCCTCTCACTCCCTCTCCCAAAGGGAGAGGGAGAACCTAGAGTTTCCTCTATGGTTCCCCTTCTCCATCTTTGATGGAGAAGGGGACAGGGGATGAGGTTTATCTTTTCTTTAATTTCCCAAAAAACGCATCGGAATATAAAAGACCTAATTGCAGGAAGTATTCAAAAATTTCAACCGCTCCCATTTTTGACTTTCCGCCGTGGCGGTCGGCAAAAACAATAGGCACTTCGGCCGCACTTTTATATTTTCCTTTTGTAATAATTTCCAGGCAAATTTTGAAACCTATGGGATTTAAGTCGACGCCTTCTATCACCGACCTTTTAAGCATAAAAAAGCCCGAAGTTATATCTTTTATTTTAGTTAGGGGGCGGGCGGGAAAGCGGGCTATCTCCGAAAATAATCTTCTAAACCAGACCCAATCACGCGCTCCTCCGCCGGGCACCAGCCTTGAGCCGATCACAAAATCGGATTTTCCCGATTTTATAAGACTCATCATTTCGGGCAGAACTTCAGGCGGATGAGAAAGATCCGCATCCATCACGCAGAGAGTGTCCCCCTTGGCGATTTTAAATCCTTCAATAACTGCTGAGGCGAGGCCCTGGCGGGTGGGGCGGACAAGGACTTTTAATCCCAGATGCCTTGCAAAGTCGGCAGTGCCATCAGGAGAATTGTCGTCGACGATGATTATTTCCGCATCCCCCACAACTGTTTTTATTCGTGCGCAAAGCTCGGATAAATTATTCTTCTCGTTGTAGGTAGGTACTATTAAGGATAACATCCAGCCTAATTATAGCATGGGCGCGGTTCGCGTATCCATGGCCGAATAAAAATGACTGGCCGAATTCCCTTTTGACTTCAAACGACCCATCCTTTACTTTAATGATGGTTCCCGGCGTGCACCAATCTGGATTTGACCTGAGCCGGGCTTTGCCGTATTCTATCGCGGCTTCCGCTAAATAATAAGCGCGCAGGGCATCCCTTTGATATTTTAATGATAAATTTGAGTTATAAATAATATATGCCATTGAAGATAAAATTATCAAAATTGCCGTGATCAGGAAAATGCTCAATATTAGTGTAAATCCTCTATTTCTCATTGCGGCAGAATGCTCCTGTTCTTAAATCATCCAAATTAATTATAACCAGTCCTTGTTTTGGAAAACTAAAGCTTAAATTGTTTATCTGTCCGTCTTCAGTCAAATAAGCGGAAGAGCCGTCTTTCTTTCGCTTTACTTTTTTATTTGCATAATCATACGAGATGATCGATGTGCCATATCTTATTATCAATTGAGCAGGGGTGGACTGAGCGATTGAATCGGACGACCGGACCTCTTTTGTAATTTGAGCCAAAACGGATTGCTTTACCTGAATTAGGTTTGCCTCGGCGCCTATCTTTTTGGAAGACTTTAAATAGCTGGAGAGCAGAAAAGTTCCGGATAAAAATACTATTGCCGCTAGGGTTAATGAAATTATAAGTTCAATTAAAGTGAAACCTTTTTTCATTATCTTGCCCTCAGCGTATAAAGCTCGATCGGATGCCGTTTTGGATTCCAAATAAGGGTTAGCGTTATTTCGCGAAGGTCTGAATTGATATTCTTTACTGTTATTTGGCCGTTATTTCCGGCGAAAATTCTGCTTGTTAAAGCTTCAAAGGAGGCGGATTTTATCTCCTCTATGGTCTGTTGCGCAAGGTTTAACGCCGCAAAATAATCACGCGAATATTTTTGGGTTTCAATCCCGGTTTTAAAAAAGTAAAAGAAAAATGAGGAAATTAAAACCAAAATGGATAAGGAAACAACCACTTCAATAAGCGTGAATCCTCTTCTCATTCGATCCTTATCCTGCCTAAAGGGGAAATTACGATGGAGGCCGTTTTATTATGACAGATCAATTTTAGAGTGCCGAAATATCCTGGAATGGGCATGCCGCTTGCCGCGAATTTTACTGTTTGTGGATTTTGGATGAAAACCGAAGAAGGCAATATCTTCTTATGGTCATTAAAAAAATATTGATTGTTTGAGAAGATAATTTCCTGGTTTATATGTTCTGCCTGCGCCCTCATTTTAGCGCTCATTAAATCGGATTGGATCATTTTTGCGGCTGATTGGAGTTTTATCTGATCCAAAATCCCGGAGAAGCGGAAAGAGAAATATCCGGCGACAATAGCGATAATGCTTAAAACAATTACGAGTTGGATTAGACTATAGCCGAAGCTCTTGTTTCTCATTTTAAATTAATATGAACATTGTCGATCAATCTTGTTTTACCGATCCGGGCGGCCAGCGCAATCAATGCTTTTCCTTTTATTGTTTTTACGTCTTCCAATGTTTCCGGATTAACGATTGAAATATATTCAATCCTGACAGCGTGCTCCCCGCTTATTAATTGCTTCATCTCCTCAAAGATCTTTCGCGGATTATTTTCGCCGGCTTTGATCAATTTTTTTGCCTGGCAGAGTGCATGGTAAAGAATTGCGGCTGATTTTCTTTCATTAGGAGAAAGATATGCGTTGCGGCTGCTTTTTGCCAAACCATCTGATTCACGCACGGTAGGAATTGTGATTATTTGCGTGTCAAAATTTAAATCCTTAACCATTTTTTTGATTATTATCTGCTGTTGGTAATCCTTTTCGCCAAAAAACGCATAATCCGGCTTTATGATATTAAATAGTTTAGCAACAATGGTTGTTACCCCTCTGAAATGTCCGGGTCTTGATTGCCCGCAGAGTTTTTCCCCTAATCCTGAAACCTCAACAAAACTTTTAAAATCAGGCCCGTACATCTCTTTAGCATCCGGGGCAAAGACAACGATCGGCGCATAAGTTTTGAGCAGTTTAAGGTCTTTTTTCAGATTTCTAGGATAATGCTTATAGTCTTCAGCCGGGCCGAACTGGATCGGATTTACAAAAATAGAAACAACAACGATTTTGCTTTTCTTTTTGGCCGCGGAGATCAGAGAGAGATGCCCTTCATGCAGCGCTCCCATAGTGGGGACAAGCGAAACGCTTTCTCTTTTCACTTTATTTCAAGAGCTGGCCGCGGGCCAGGATCCAAAGAAGGACAGCCAAAAGCAGAGCCAGGATTTTAATGGGGAAGTTTTTTAAAAAAAGGTCTTTCATTTGTTCTCTTTTACATAATCACAGGTCTTGCTGCTGCATTTGATTATGATGTTGCCTTTGGACTTTTTCTCCACCAGCATGGAATTGCATTTTGGGCATCTTTCTCCCGTTGGCTTATCCCAAAAAGCAATCGTGCATTTGGGGTAATTGCCGCAGGAGTAAAAGATCTTTCCTTTTCTTGTGCGCCGGATCAATATCTCCCCGTCGCATCCTTCCCGCGGGCATTTAATATTTATGGATTTGATTATTGGTTTTGTGAATTTACACTTGGGGAAACCCGAGCAGGCCATAAAGTCACCAAAACGCCCCGAGCGGATCATCAGTCTGTTCCCGCATTCCGGGCACTTTTCTTCGGTGAGCACTTCTTTTTTTACTTTTTCCATTTTGACCTCGGCGATTTCCAGGGCCTGGGCAAATGGGTTATAAAATTCGGAAAGGACAGAGATGTAATTTATTTTTCCCTCCACGATCTCGTCGAGCTCATCTTCCATATGGGCGGTGAATTTAAAATCAAGAATATCCGGAAAATATTTAACCAGAAGCTCGTTTGTAACAGTGCCCAGTTCGGTTGGGTAGAAAACACGATTTTCTCTGGTCACATATCCGCGATCTTCGATGGTGCTGATGATTGGCGCATAGGTGGAGGGCCGGCCGATGCCTCTCTCTTCGAGCTCTTTTATGAGTGAAGCTTCGTTGTAGCGGGGAGGAGGTTCGGTAAAATGCTGTTTGGGATCCAATTTTATAAGTTTTAATATTTCTGACGCCGCCAGTTCTGGCAGAGTTCCCTCTTCTTCTTCTTTCTTATCAGTTGTTTCCGCGTAAAGCTCAAGAAATCCTTTGAATTTGATTATTTGCCCGTTGGCTCGGAATGGATGTTCTCCGGCCAAAATATCAACAGTTGTGACGTCGACTGCTGCCGAAGCCATCTGGCAGGCGACAAAGCGGCTCCAGATGAGCGAATATATCTTATATTGATCCGGAGTTAAACTGTCTTTGATATTCTTCGGCTCGCGGAAAGAAGAGGTTGAGCGGATCGCTTCATGGGCGTCCTGCGCGGATTTTTTGGTCTTGTAAAATCTTGGAACATCCGGCAAAAAATTGTCTCCGAAGGCGTCCTTGATGAATTTCCTGACCTCATTTAGCGCTTCCTGCGCGATCCTCACGGAATCGGTGCGCATGTAAGTGATAAGGCCGACATGACCTTCATCTTTTACTTCTATTCCTTCATATAGCTGCTGGGCAATGGTCATGGTCTTGCGCGCTGAAAAACCGAACTTTCGCGATGCCTCCTGCTGAAGGGTAGAGGTTATAAAAGGCGCGGGCGGATTGCGCTTCTGTTCTTTTTTTATAACTTCCTTGACAATGAAATCTTGATTTTCACAATCTTTTATTATTTTTGCGGCGGAAGCTTCATTTGGGATTATTTCCTTTGAGACATATTTCGCGTTAAACTGCTGGCCGTCGCCCTTTTTTTCTAAGGCGGCAAGAATAGACCAGTATTCCTGGGGCTTGAATTCCCCAATTTGTTTTTCTCTTTCACAGATCAGCCTGACTACAACTGATTGGACTCTTCCCGCCGAAAGGCCTTTTCTCACCTTTTTCCATAGGAGCGGTGAAAGTTTATAACCTACCAAACGATCAAGTATCCTTCTTGCCTGCTGGGCGTTAACCCGGTTCATGTTTATTTCACGAGGATGCATGACCGCTTCCTGGACAGCCTGTTTTGTGATTTCATTGAATTCTATTCTTTTAATTTTTCTGGATCCATCCAGAATAAATGAAAGATGCCAGGCAATAGCTTCACCTTCGCGGTCAGGATCGGGAGCAAGAAAGATCCTGCCTGCTTTTAGCGCGGCGGAAGTTAATGATTTTACAATTTTGGTTTTGCCTTTTATTAAAATGTAAGTAGGGGCAAAGTCATGTTCAATATCCACACCAAGCTTATTTTTGGGCAAATCCCGGAGATGCCCCCCGCAGGCCTCCACTTTATAATCCTTGCCCAAAAACTTCTCAAGCGTTTTTGCCTTGGCAGGCGACTCGACTATAACCAGATTTTTCATGTTGCAGGCCATACTAACAAACTGGTTTGAATCTGTCAAATTTGTATGATAGGATTTATCAATATAATTTTATGGACAAAGAATCTCTTTTTAAAATACGTCAGAATCCAAGCATATTCATCATATTAAGCTTCGCGGCAATAATTCTAACCGGCACTATTTTGCTCTCGCTTCCCTTTGCCACGGTTTCGGGCAAGACAACATCAATCATTGATGCCTATTTTACGGCAAATTCCGCCACCTGCGTTACGGGTTTGGTGGTGGTGGACACTGGAACCCAATATACTTTTTGGGGCAAGCTGATTATTCTTGGCTTGATTCAGCTGGGCGGACTCGGATACATGACTTTTTCAACCCTTATTGTTATTTTGCTCAGGCAAAAAGTATTTATATCCCAGCGCCTGGCCGTTCAGGAAGCGTTCAATCTCTTTTCCTCGCGAGGGGCGGTCCGTTTCGTATTTTATGTGTTTTCCATTGTTTTTGTGGTTGAAGGAACGGGGGCGAGCATACTTTTTTTAAGGTGGCTGCCGGAAATGGGAGCATGGAAGGCGTTCAAATTCGGTATTTTCCATTCGGTTTCGGCTTTTTGCAACGCGGGATTCGATATTTTTGGCGGATTCAGGAGCTTAACAGGCTACGTTGGTGATCCGGTCGTGAATTTAACAATAATGAGCTTGATCATTATCGGGGGCGTTGGATTTTCCGTGCTGGCAGACGTTATAGAAAGACGCAGCCAGTCTCTGCATTCAAAAATTGTGATCACAACAACCCTGCTTTTGATATTCGGCGGCGCGTTGTTATTTTTTATTTTCGAACATACGAATATTTTGACCCTGGCGCCTTTGCCCTTGGCCGGCAAGATCTGGGCTTCTTTTTTTCAATCGGTCACCGCACGTACCGCGGGTTTTAATACAATTGACCTGGCTAATCTTACCGGTCCCAGCGTTTTTATAATCATTGCTTTAATGTTTATCGGCGCCTCACCGGGTGGCACCGGGGGCGGCATTAAAACGACCACCTTTGCGATTTTGCTGCTTACTATGAGGTCTACGGTTCTGGGTCGTTACAATACTGAAGCATTTGGCAGAAAAATATCATATGAAATTGTGCGCAAAGCCATGACCATCGCGCTTTTATCTTTTACGCTTATTATAATTTCCTCCGCAATTGTGAGCATGCAGGGTTTTGAGTTCGGGAAAATATTATTTGAAGTCACTTCCGCGTTCGGCACGGTAGGCCTTTCCATGGGCATTACAACCAAACTTGCAACTTTAAGCAAAATTGTTGTTGCGGTTACCATGTTTATCGGACGCGTGGGGCCGTTGACTTTATTTGTAGGGCTTACCTTGACAAAGTGGGAAAAAAAGACGGCTTTTCCGAAAGAAGATATTTCAATAGGGTAAAGCCCGGATGGGCGAGGAGGAATTATTGTGGCGAAAAAACAGTTTGCGGTATTAGGATTGGGAAGGTTCGGACAGAAGGTGGCGAAAGAGCTTTGCATGAGGGGGCAGGAAGTGGTGGTGATGGATAAGGATGAGGCGAAGGTCAACCTGATTAAAGACCTGGTGACGCATGCTTATATCGGCGATATGACGGATGAAGGGGCGCTTAGGGAGGCGAATGTTCAGGACTGCGAAGTAGTTGTTGTTGGACAGAGCTCAAGCATCGAGGCCAACCTGCTCGCAACCCAGTTATGCAAAGAACTCAATGTTAAACAGCTTGTGGTCAAAGCCCAGTCTACCCTCCACGGTAAAATATTAAATAAACTGGGCGTGGACATGATCGTCTATCCCGAGCAGGATACGGCGGTAAAGCTGGCTGATAAATTGACCCTGCGGGGCGTTTTGGATTACATGGAAATATCAAAAGAATTTGACGTCATCGAGATGAAGGCGGGAACCGACCTTGATCGGAAAACGCTGAAAGAGCTCAACCTGAGAAAAAAATTCAATGTCGCAGTGCTTGCAATCCGCCGAGGCACAGAATCCATCATGAACCCGGATGGTGAGACAACCCTTCTGGAGGGCGACATTTTAATCTTGATGGGTAAAATCGAAGATTTAAAAAAGATTACCGGTTAATTAAAAAGCCGGCCTTAATCTGGCATTCTTCCCACTCGCCCTCTGGTGTTGAGTCCCAGACGATGCCTCCTCCAATACCCATCTCCCCCGCGCCGTCTTTTATCAGCAGGGTGCGAATAGGGATATTGAAAAACATATCCCTTTGGGGCGTGATGTAACCGATCGTGCCGGTATAGATTTTCCTTTCTTCTTTTTCAAGCTCTTTTATGATTTTCATTGATATGATTTTGGGCGCGCCGGTAACGGAACCGGAGGGATGCAAAGCTTTAAAAATGTCATAAAGCTTAATATTCGGGTCGATTTTTCCGCGTACAGTGGAGGTCATCTGGCAAAGGGTCTTATAGCGTGCCACTTCAAATAATTTTGGGGTCAAAACCGTCCCGGGTTCTGATATTTTCCCCAGATCATTTCTTAAAAGATCGGCGATCATGACATTTTCTGCGCGGTTTTTCGGGTCAAGATGAAGTCTTCTTTTTGCCAAGAGGTCATCCCAGAGCGTTTTCCCTCTCATCCAGGTGCCTTTCATCGGTTTTGTGGTAATTTCCCCCCCGTTTTTTTTGATGAACATTTCAGGCGACAGGGAAAGGATTGAAAATTCATCCGTTTTGATAAAGGTGGGATAGGGGACGGGCTGTTCTTTTTTAAGCTTGCGGTAAAGTGAATAGGGATCGCCGTCATAATCGAATTTGAATTTGAGGCAATAGGTGATCTGATAGGTGTCGCCGGCTTCGATGTAATATCTGATGGTGTTTATGTTTTGGGAATATGAAGGATAGGAAATATTTACCCTCACCCCGTCCCTCGACTCGCTTCGTTCGCTCGGGACACCCCTCTCCATCTTCGATGGAGAGGGGAATGAATTCTCCGCCTTCGGCGGAGAAGAAAGGGGTGAGGTGTATACCCCAAATTGCAGAAGAGGGAAATCATAACTTTTTTCTTCTTTTAAACTCTCCTCAAAAGAATATCCCGCCTCATAAGATAGAAACCCGGCAAGATAAAATCCGTTTTTTATGGCATTTTCAATTTTCTCAAAGCAGTTTTTTATTTCATCCAGCCGATGGCAGCGAATTATTTCAACCGGATCGGAGAAAAGAAGCGGATTTTTTTCAAATTCAATAAGGATTTGCATAGATTGAGGTCTGGGTGCCCGAAGGCTATATCATAACCACCTTGAATTATATCATTTTTTGAAATACAATAAACAAAAATAATAAGGGGGGTAATTTAATGTTAGTTATTTTATCTTTAGTCTGCGGAATAATCGGTCTATCATTTTCGCTGTTTTTATTTTGGGAAATGTTACGGGAACCGGCTGGAAATGAGAGAATGCTGGAAATTTCCCAATACATTCATGATGGAGCAATGACCTATTTAAGAAGGCAATATTTAAGTGTTGCCATTTTTATGGCAGTTGTTTTTGCGGCGGTTACTTATTTTGTTAGTGTTTATGTCGCTGCGGCCTATGTTTTTGGAGGATCGTTTTCCATGCTGGCTGGATTTATCGGGATGTCCGCGGCGACTCGCGCTAATGTGAGAACGGCGGCCGCGGCTGGAGAAAAAAATCAGGGGCGGTCTTTGGGGATTGCCTTTAAGGGCGGCGCGGTAATGGGGATGGCAGTCGCCAGCTTGGGAGTTTTGGGGATCGTTATTATTTGGATGTTATTTAAAGATGCCGCTACAAGAGCGTTAGTTGTTTCAGGATTTTCCATGGGGGCTTCTTCGATCGCGTTGTTTGCCAGGGTAGGAGGCGGCATTTATACCAAATCGGCTGATGTAGGAGCAGATCTTGTTGGAAAGGTAGAAGAGGGAATACCAGAAGATGATCCAAGAAACCCAGCAGTGATTGCTGATAATGTAGGCGATAATGTTGGGGATGTGGCGGGGATGGGCGCTGATCTTTTCGAATCATATGTTGGCTCAGTGGTTGCCACAATTGCGTTGGGCGCTTTGGTGGCAACCAATACTTTTAACTGGATGGTTCTTCCTCTGGTATTGATAGCAGTTGGCACTATTGCTTCTTTGATTGGCGTTGTTTTCCTGAAATTTATTCAAAACATGAATCCTCAGGCCGCATTGAGATACTCAACTTATGTCTCCATGCTGTTATTCATTATCGCCGCTTTCTTTATAGTTCAAATCATTCTTCCGGGGCAGATCGGCGTCTATTGTTCTATTCTTTCAGGAGTGCTGGTTGGCGTGGCGATCGGGCTATTATCGGAATATTTTACTTCTGGAAAGACAGTTCAAAATCTGGCTGACTCATGCAAAACCGGAGCGGCAACCAATATCATTTCTGGTTTAGCTGTTGGAATGAAGAGCACCGCGCTTCCCATGCTTTCGATTTGCGCGGCCATATTGATATCTTACTGGTTTGCGGGGCTTTACGGAGTCGCGATCTCGGCCGTTGGGATGCTGGGGACGATCGGGATTGTGATGTCGGTTGACGCGTACGGTCCAATTGCCGACAATGCGGGCGGCATCGCCACTATGGCTCAATTGCCGGAAGATGTGAGGCGCATCACAGACAAGCTTGATTCGTTAGGCAATACGACCGCGGCGATCGGCAAAGGATTTGCCATCGGTTCCGCGGCGTTGACTGCCCTGGCGCTTTTTGCCGCCTATACCCAAACGATCGGCGTATCTGTCATTAACCTTTTGGAAGCTAATGTTGTGGTTGGGTTTTTTATAGGCGCGCTGATGCCTTTCATCATCACTTCCTGGACTTTACAGGCGGTGGGGCGCGCGGCCTACGCCATGGTGGAGGAGGTTCGCCGGCAGTTCCGTGAAATAAAGGGATTGATGGAGGGAAGGGCAAAACCTGAAATAAACCGATGCGTTGATATTTCAACCAAAGCGGCATTGCGCGAAATGCTTGTTCCGGGCATTTCCGCGGTTGTTGTCCCTTTGGCGGTTGGTCTTGCTTTGGGGACACAGGCGCTTGGCGGCTTTCTTGCCGGATCGCTAGGCTCCGGCGTGCTTATGGCGGTTATGATGGCGAATGCCGGCGGCGCCTGGGATAACGCAAAAAAACTCATTGAAAGCGGTTATCTGGGAGGAAAGGGAACCCCGATTCACGCGGCGGCGGTGGTTGGCGATACCGTTGGCGATCCTTTCAAAGACACGTCGGGCCCGGCGATGAACATTCTTATAAAATTGATGTCTATTGTTGCTCTTGTGTTTGGCCCGGTGATTGCCAAATACCATCCGATCTTCCTTTCATTTTTAGGAGTAAATAAATGATTGCATTTGACGATTTTAAGAAAGTTGAATTAAAAGTCGCTGAAATAAAAACCGTGGAAGATATTCCCGGAGCGGATAAAATTTATAAGATTACTGTTGATCTGGGGAATGAGCAACGCGAGTTGGTAGCAGGCATAAAATTGCATTATCCCGACAAGGAAAGCTTAATCGGTAAAAAAGTGGCGGTGGTTGCCAATCTTGAGCCCAGGGCACTAAAAGGCGTGACTTCCCACGGAATGCTTCTGGCAGCATCCACTCCCGATAAAAGCTCGGTTGTTATTCTAACGCTGGACAAAGATATTCCGAACGGCTCGACGATCAGCTGAAAAAAATCATCTGGACAGCAATTATTAGAAGATAGATGCCAAAAATTTTTCTAAGCATGACATCGGGTATCGGCTGGGCGATGACCGCGCCGATATAGCCGCCGATCAAGAATCCGATCGCCATAAAAACCGCGAATTTAATATTTACATTTCCTGCCTGATAATATTTCATGGCGGCTAGGATGCCGACCGGAAGAAGAAGGGCGGCGATCGATGTGCCCTGAGCCATGTGCTGGGTCATCTTAAAGATTAGAAGAAGCGCGGGAATAAGAATGGTCGCGCCGCCAATGCCCAGCAGGCCGCTCAGCGTTCCAGCTATAACCCCAATGATTAATAATCCAGTGATTTCCATAATTTTAGGTAGTTAGGATTTAGGAATTAGGTAGTTAGGATTTTTTTATCAACCTAACTCCCTAACGCCTCCCTTACAAATTGATTGACCAGTTTTCCGTCGATACCAGGATGCAAAGCTAGAACTTCTTTCATTACACGCCCCATATCTTTAATCGATGAGGCACCGATAGAGGAGATAACGGACTGAACAGCGGCTTTTATCTCTTCGGGAGATAATTGTTTGGGCAGGTACTCCTCAACTATTTTGAGCTCTTTTTCGGTTTTTTCAGCTACATCCGTTCTGCCTACTTTTTTTGCCTCTTCTATAGCTTCTTTCAATTCTTTACTAAATTTAATCAATATTTTGATTATTTCCGCATCGGGTAGGTCTCCGCGCGCGTTCACATAAAGGATTTTGCTTTTCATCATGCGCATGGTTGAAAGACGCACTTCGTTCTTTTCTTTCATCGCGCGAGCCAGATCAGAGTTTATTTTTTCAAATATA
>Ga0315291_10001866_pt1 | contig 27863 bp, 36 predicted proteins | sample YL17G12_20_MG_FD_203070 | JGI IMG/M metagenome (GOLD analysis project Ga0315291, IMG submission 203070) | Sediment microbial communities from Yellowstone Lake, YNP, Wyoming, USA - YL17G12_20 | ecosystem: Environmental > Aquatic > Freshwater > Lake > Sediment | place: USA: Wyoming | collected...
GAACCGCGCGTTTCATTGTGTCACTGAGGATATAGGCGGCCTGAATCACGCTCTGCCAAGGGCTCAGTCCATACTTGATTTCTGCTTGGACTGCTCGGACTGTGTTCTCTTTTACATCAACGCGGAAGAATACCCGTTTAATGGATTGGGTCTCCCCGCGTTCCGGGCTGTATCCCTGCCATGTTGTAACGCATAGCTCGTTTAGCTTATTTTCTAGCCAAGTGATCTCTGTTCCATTCGTTGTCTTGAATTCCATTCGTTCACGCTCCTTAGTACATTCGCCCGCATTTCGGACATTTGAGAGACCAACACTTAACGGGCAACATTGGTCTGCCACAGATGGGGCAGGTGTTACTGCCTAGTATTATGGTGTCATAGTTATGTTTGCAGATTGGACACCGGGCAGCGTCCGGCTCATTGTAGTAATACCGGACGAGCTTCTGCCCAACGCCCAAGGCTGCATTGGGTGAACACTCCGGGTTAGAACACATCAAGTAAGTCTTGAGCCCGCCAATCTTCGGAAATTTACTCATTGACTGGCCCCCATCATTCGCGCCGCAGCGAAGACTTGTTCCCAGTCCTTGAGCGTCAGCAATCCAAGGAAGGCAGTAGCGAACTCATGCGGCAGGTAAGATGTGGATTCATCAAACCAAGTTTCGATATTCTCTTTGAGCTTTCGAACCGCCTTCCCTAGCGTCACATATTCCTTCTCGCAAGCTATGATCTCGTCCCGCAGCTCAGGACAAGTTTTAACAATCTGCCCCATAGCCTGAGCTGCCCGACTTTCTAGAAGTATCTCTCCAGTTGGCATTATCAACGCCTCAGCTTTCGTAATCAATCCATCTATGATCTTCGTCGGTTCCTTCATGTACGCGCATAGTCCCAGAAGGAAGGTTATCTCTTCTCTTCGGCTCTTCCTCATAGTTTCCGCCAATCCAGATCAGGAAGGTTTCGATTTCATCGGTTCCAAATCGTAATTGGATTGTGGCGGCCTTTGGATATTGGGCAGTCGTTTCTATACTGTCCAATATCTTCATAGCTTCGTTAACAAGCGCGATAGCTTTCTGAGCCTTCTGCCTATTCTCTTGTTGCCAAGTTAGTTTTGTTTCGTTTGTCAATGTTCGATCCCCCAATCAGAAGCTTCCCCAGCTAGGATCATCTGCTTCTTCGTCGTCCGTGCCTTCGGCTATTTCTTCGTCTATATCCCTTTCAGATTGCCACTCCCAAAAGCGGCCTATGTCATCTTGGGCAGATTGAATGAAACACCGGGCGTTGTCAATATTGCAGCAAGTTGTTTTCATCTTCTCAAGTGCGGCTAATGCTGTTCGCACAGCCGCTTCCGCTTCCTCTAGGTTGCGGATGTTCTCGGTTCGTATTTCGGTTTCCATTGTTCAAAACTCCAAGAAGTTTACGCCATGCTTGGCGGCAACCTGTGCAAGGTCGCTAAAATTGAGACCGAGCTGAGGCCGGAAATATGCCCAATAAATAGCGGTCTTACCATTCACATCAACCCACCCCGCGTAACGGCGGTTCTTTGGAGTGATGTATATTCGGGCATTCTGCCAAATCCTCAGCGTCACATCAGCGCCCCGGGTCCACTCCCGGATGATTGCTTCCAAGGTTGTTATTTCGGTTCTCATGGTTAATTACTCAAGTTGTATATGTCCACAAGTTACTATTAAAGGTTGTGCGTGTCCACAACTAAATAGGCTTCCCTTATGGCTGTCAACCCCCGCCCTTCTGTGCGAAAAAGGGGCGCGGCGCGGTGTGTGACGGCGCTATGACAGTGTGTTACCATGCGTGGGCAGTCAGATCGTCTTCTATGAGAGACCGTTGCGTGTTGGGGGCGATAAAGGGGGGTTGACGGCGCAAACGTCCGCAAAGAACCTAAGCAAAGCTATTAGGAATTCATAGCGTATTTGGCGCTCTTTGCGTTATCTATGGCCTTATAGTCTATGGAGAGAAAAGCCTAGTATGGCAGGGGAAAATCACCACTCGAGCGCCGCGTACTTGTCGACCAATCAACGCCCGCCCCACTTCAGGCGGACGTCCGAATTCTTCCGGCAGTGTAATTGTTCTTCCCTGTCACATTTCTTACAGAACCCGCGGCGTCTCTGAGAGCCCGGCTTGAGATAGCCCCCGCAGATATGGCAGAATCGGTATTCCGTCTTTACTCGCGTTAGTCCTCTAAATCCTTTGGCGCTCATTCTGTCCCGGCCTTCCTGAAGCTGAAGCGCTCCTGATCTCCGACTTCTGCAATAAAGAGCTTATCCGTCACGAAATCATAATAGACCAGTGTTAGGGGAATCCCATTATCGAGATATACCAGCTCAGTCTTTGCCAACTCGCCGCGCGGAATTGTTGTAACGTCTTTCTTGTCAAAATAGCACTTGGCACTAAATACCTTGACAACTTCGCCCTTGTCATTCAAGATCAGAATATCAGGCTCCGGTGTATTCTTCCCCTGTTGTTTCATCTTGAAACCGTCTTGTTTGAGTTTTGCCGCATAAACGTCTTCGAATGCATAGCCCAAAAGCTTCTCTCTGATCGGTGTCAACGCGTCCGATACGTCGGGCTGGCTCATATTGTGTCTCTTACCAATGTCGGCTTGGGTCTCTCCCTGCGCGTATTCCATCAGCATTTTCATAGATTCGGAAGCAACGCCGTAGTTTTCTATCAGACAATCAGAGACCGCCTTCCGAAGGTCGGCAGTCTGCCCAATGTAAGGTTTGCCCGATATGACTACTTGGGTCTCTCTCCTGATCTTGTCTGCTTCTAGAGTAATGAGAGCCGCGAGCTTAACTTCCGTGTCGTAATTAATATCCCAATCTTCCTCTTTTGCTACAAGATAGAGCAATCCCCGCGCTTGGGTCATATTCCGCACAACCCAACCGCGCGTTTGAGCTTCCTTAAGCACCGTCAGAGCTGCGCTTGGGAAATCGAGTTTCTCAGCTATTACCTTCTTGCCTCTTGTGGCAATGAGATTAGCAACCCTAGCCTTCTTTCGTGTTAGATATTTGGTCCTGATGTTCTGATCGTTATGTAATGGAATAAGAGCGTTGCCTATCCATACATCCTTTTCGGGTAATGGAATAGTGATTCGGACTAGGTTCTGTCTGTCTTCCCAATTCTGTAAGTAGGTCTCCGCCACAAATGTTAGGAAAGCCATTCGCGGGAGATTGTGATTACACAGACATATGCAAACTTGGTCTATCCTAATTGTACTAACCAAGTTCCAAAACCTACGGATTGCCTGAATCTTTCCCGGTCCTTCCGGGATAATCCATTCATCAAGTATTCCAAAATCCCCGGTGTTAAAGATCGGCGTTTCATCAACATCGAAAAATATTTCTAACTTCCCGCCCGTTAGAGCAGTCCACAAGAGGCCGAAGCGTTGGGCGTCTTCGCTCTTTCCTTCTCCGAAACCGCCCTTAACTCCGATTGTCGCATTCATGCCGTACTTTTTGGCATATTGGAAGTCTTGGATTACGCCGTGTGTCACTTCGGGAACCGTGAACCGTCTTCCGCCTCTTTCGTACAACATAGCCCACGCCATACGCTTAAGCGGCCTAGCGGTCCATTTCGAAGCTTGGAATTGCTGAGAAGCCCTAGACTTCCCCAGACTTTCTATCGGAGCGTCACTCCTCGTTGCCGCCGTTTTCACCCCATCCGGTAGCTATGTCTCTAGCCGTAGAAGTGTCAACGGCCATTATGCCAGCCCCTTTAGAGAAGTCTTCCATCTGATGAATTATTGCTGTCCCCGTCAGCTTAAACATTTCATCGGCGTATATCTCAAAAGTTTCAAACCAACGTTGGATTAGTTGTCCATGTACGTCCGTTATATGCCAACATTCGCGCACATACATAAGCTCAAAGGGGCAAGCATTTTCTACTTGTTCCCTTCTGATCTCCCTTCCTTGTCTGTCAAAGATGATCTTTGCATAATACTTTTGCGGGTCGAAGGCAGGATAACGGAAGAGTAGGCTATTTCTAACGGTCTGATTGAGTCTCAATCTTCGGAGCAAGAACCCGTAAAGCTCGGTTATCGATAGAGTAAGCTGAGTTTGCATCTTTGGGTCAGAAGCGTTTAGGAGCTGGAGAAAACGAACAAAACGGTTTCTGATTAGAGCCACAGTAGCAACGAACATATTTCCTAATCGGTTGCGTTCTTCGGCTCTGATTCGTTCTCGTTCTTTCGACCCTAGGGTTTCCTTCGGTGTTTCACTTGTTCCTTCCATAGTTGCCATTTACGGAAACAGCCCCCTGATAATCCAACCAATGACAAAGGCCAAACCTGCAACAATAGCTAAACCCGTTACGTCTAGCTGGGTATTTCTGATTCGGGGCATATTACGCATAACGGACTTTTCGTTATCGTCCTTTATCTCTTCTAGTTGTTTCTGAGTCAATAGGCGATCATAGCTCTCTGTCGCGCTGTTCCGTTCTTCCTCAAGAACACGAAATAGTTTCTCGGTCTGGTGATGATCGGTTTCTCTCTTTACAAAAGTAGCAAATTGGACAAGCTCCTTAGTTGGCAAAAACCAAGCTGTTGTTTGTAGCCAAGTCTCTAGTGCTTGAGTAGTAAAGAACGGAATAAAGAGCGCTATTTGCACATCCACGATAACGCCTTTGATCTCTAAGCTCGTATCGATTGGCGAGCATTCAAGCGCGTAGATATGGGCATAACGAACTTTGTATTGTCCCCAACCTGCCCGAACTACTCCCCTTGTCGCTCTAAGGCACTTTTCGGGAACATCAGGTAAGGCCCATAAAAACGGAACATTATTCCCACGTGCGAGAACGGGATAGATTTTCCATCCGTTATTTTCACACATGGTTAGCGCTTTTTCTGCCTGTTCCTTGTTTATACCTTTGACGATCTCTGGCAGATTGAGAATCGGGAAAAGGTGCTTCCTGAATTTGGTTTTGTTCAATGTGATAAACTCGTTTAGCTTCTCTGTGGACTCTAGGGCGGTTCCGAATTCACATCCTATAAGAAGACAGGGTCTCGGTCTTACCTTTTCCGGGTTGTTCGCTACTATGTCCATTGTGACGGTTGTAAGCCGTGATAGGCTAACTTCATCAACGAATTTTAGAAAGATCGGGATAAGGACGACAATAAGGAAGATGATTCCACTAAGCGCGGTAAGGATCGGCTTATTGAATATGGCTCCTAAGATTGGCGCTCCTACATAGATAATTAGACCGCCAATCAGAAAGCTGTCTTCTCTCGATTTGTCGGGCTTGTTTCGTTTAATGAAGGAATCAATAGAGTAAGTATATTGGCTCTTCACTTTCCTTACAAGTCGGTTTCTCCGATAGTCTGGTATTGGGTTAGTTGGGATTTTCATTCAGTCTGCCTCTTGTGATTTATCCAGCATTCGAATTAGGAGAATAATACTAAAGACAAAGGCGAAGGCTTGGGCCAGATCATCTAGCAGACCCAGGCCGAATATGATTATTCCTGCTCCTATTGCACTAAGTAAGATAGCTCTCAATATGCCGATCATGGGATCACCTTTGCCCCGAAAGGGCAGCATGGTATTCTCTGCGGCTCTCTCCCCTGCCTGTCCAAGCATATAGGACACCGCCCGCGAAGAGACCGAGTCCTATCATAATAGCGACAGAGATAACAAACTCTGTCGGGTCATATGGAACCGGAATTAAGACTTTACCCGGCAGCTCGTCTATCTGTTCTATGAGAAAATCTAACATATCAAGAATACCGCTTTCTATGTCTGTGAGCTGTGCATATGTGACATTGACCGTTACCGAGCTGGACGCAGTATAGAAGTACATAGTAGCCAGAATGTCGCCGCTCCCGATTGACCTGTTCCACCAGAGCGAGAAATATCCGGTTTGGCCAATCTCAGCCGAAGCAACAGCTACGCCCGATTCTGAGACTGTCACATTACAAGCCTGATTTGTTCTGGCGTTGAATGTGACAATCCTTTCTTGTGCTATGGCAACGCCTGCCGTAATATCCAAGTCCGGGGAAATTGAAATAATGGCACTATCGGCACAGAAGATCAGGTTTGCCTCTAAGGTCTGCCAGACTGAAACGGTGAACGAAACCGTTTCCGTCAGAATGTCGGGAAGATAGATTGAACCAATATCACTCGTGCCGCTATAGCTGTGGGCAACGCCTGAAATGGTCCCGGTCACTGTCCAAAGATAAGCTCCGGGAATACCGGATACTGTCGCATAGCTATATCTCGTATTATTGACGGTCAAATAGGCATATGCCGGGTCAATCACAATATAGACCCCGCCGCTGTTTGCCTTTCCGCTTATGATCGGAGACCACCACTTGAGGCAGACATATTGGCCGACCTCTTGACCACTCGCATAGACCACTATGTAGGGACTGTATGCATATGGTCCCGCATTACAAAGCAAATCTGCGAAGGTGCTATCAATCGTCCAATACAAACGCCCGAAGGGGTCAGTAGTTCGCCATTCTTCGTATATGTCCCATTCGCACCACATACCCATTATCAGATAATCCGGATCATCCCAATAGCCTGCCGGGACGTAATAGCGCACTATTGTAACATTGATTTCAAGGCGCGGGCCAACCACAGTTAACGGGTTTAATTGATGATATAGTTGTATCTCAAGAATGTTAGGACTGCCTAGCTCATTTCTGATAACGCTTTCACCAAAGAAAGACCCCGAAGCTAGCGGGGTATTGTATGGATAGTTTATCCACAACCAAAAATCAGATTGAACGAAGTTCTTTGTTTGTTGGCTTTGGTGTCCGCCCCCATCAGTGGCGTTTACAAGAATCGTTAGGTTGTGGAGACCCGCGACTGCAAACTCTTTAGGAATCCAGAAGTAGCCTTCTGTTTCCTGATACTTAACTAAAGTGTTGCCGTCCCAAATTGTGATTGTACTATTGCCCCAAATTGTGAAAACCCCAAAGATTACGCGTTCTTCCGTTTCGGTGATCTGCATACTAGCTATATGGATACTATGTTCAATGGGAACCGGAAGAACATCACTCCAAACCTCAGTTGTGAATTCTCGGTCTCCAACCGTTACGCCTTCGGCTTGGATAGTGACATTAGCGTAATACCAATCACTGTTAAAGGTTCCAATCCAGAGATCATTTATAGACCCGTAGGCGTCAGTATAGGCATAATCTGAATCTGTCCCATTCGCATAGGAAGCGATCTTTTCCCCGGCGCTTAAATCTGTGTCATTGATAGCCCAATGAAAGACGCCCGAATTCCAGATCAGCCATATACTAGACAAATCGGCTTGCTCCCACACCCAAGCGGCCGAAGAGACCTCTATCGCGTCCCAAGTAACGCTAATCGTGTTTGCCTCAAAATCGGTTAAGCCGTGTTCGGGGTCATTAACTCCGGTGACAGTGAACGCTCTAAGTCCGATTGTGGAATAGACCGGGTAAAGGGTGCTTGCTGTCGTGTTCAATGTGATAGAACCCGTAAAGGGATCACCACTCGGCTCATAGTGTCCGGTCCAAGAGATTGTTACGTTATAGAGAATCACTGTCCAACCGTAGTTTACCGAAAGTACAATATGGATAGAAGTATCACCGCCCCCGCCCCCGACCCAAGTAACGTTTAGCGTAAAGCCGTTCATATTCCAGACACTAACCCCGTATAGTGTGGACGTCCCGGTTACTGTGTCGTAAATCATAGAAACCACATAATCTCTATGATCGGTTGCTTCCCAGACACCCAAGCCCGAATTCCACGCTAGGGTTATGTTCTCAAGTAAGAACGAAGTCCCGGCGGTAATCGCGGTGTTGTCATACTCATAAACGGCAGTCAGATTGAAGAGAACATAGAATCCAACTGTCGGGCTTGTTGTGTTGGCATAGAGGCCCATAACCTTGTTTCTGTCATAGATTTCAAACTGAGATTTGCCATTCAAGTTAAGCGCCGTTATGCCATAAGTGGCCTCGCTTGTGCTATTCACGAAGTAAGACCAACCGCCAACACTTGACTTGGTAACGCTTAGGTCGAACCAAGCGTTAACGCTATCCCATGTCATAGAAACCCCGTTAAGCGTGATTGTGTCGCCCGAGCCTAATCCGTGACCATCTAACTCAAGCTGCGCCGTAACCCGGATTTCTGCATAGCCGTTAATCGAAATCCGGCTATCATCAACAGTCGTAGTAAGAACCTTAACACGGTCCCATTTCTGCGCTAGGCTCTGGCCGTTTTGATTGACTATGTTAATACCGTGCGTATCAGTCCCGCTAGTGCTAACGGTGTTGTAAGTCCTTGTCTGACAGATTGAGCTAGACTGTCCGAAATTCCAAATGCCCCCAGCGCCGCTATATGTGGTTGTGTTGCTGTTCACTGTAACGGTTCCGGTTGCTACTATGGCCGAATCATATTCATACTGTAAGGTGACATGATCGCCTGCCGTGTTTCCTACATTTATACGGCTGTCATCTGAGCTATAGCTGATGACCTTGACCCGATCTGCTATGTAGTTATGAGCCCCATCATAGCTTAAATGTGAACCGCCGCTTCCAGCTCCTACTAGGACCGCATAGAATGAATACTGGCTAAGAGTCGGGGAAACGTCCGGGATTGTCCGAGCGGCCACTGTCGCGCTATAAACTCCGGTTCCTTCGGTGTAACTTGAAACGGTCCAAGGCGAACCTGTCACACCCGTACAAGAGATATAGAGATCGGTTTCGTTGTTCAACGGGTGAACACCGGAGTAACTATCATAGTACAAATTGCCACTTGCCGTTATCGAACCTGAGACCGGCCCCCGGTCCGTTGTGCCGCTTCCATCGCTCAGCTCTGCGCTATGTTGCAGATTCTTGTAAACGTTGAATGTATCCCCGAATAGATATTCGTCTGTGTCAGAGCCGCCGTGTTCGTCTATGACGTATTGATGTAAGTGGATAGAGACCGCTTGAGTATGGCTGAAGCTAACCTTCAATTGAAAGCTTACATCGAGATCAGGGCCAGACTTAGCGTATGTGGACCAAGAAGCAACCGACATATAGCTAGACCCTACGGGAACCGAAAAGGCGTTAGTGTCTTCGTCAAATCTGATAGTCCAAGGTGTTCCGACATCCGGCGAAAAGACTTCGATATAGTCAATATCGGAGTAACCATCTGTGTCTTGTACCGAGCAAGAGATAGAATAGAAGGCATAACGGGCGAACCAACCGGAACTAGGCACATCCGGCGCAATGTCATTAGCGGGCGCATTGTTGCTTCTCCAAAGGTGCAATAGGACGCTATCTATATTGATAGTGTCTTGTGCCGTGTCGCTTGATTCAGTCGCACCAATGAAGAGAATATAGAACGTCGAAGCCGTCAGATATGCCCCAACGCTGACGTTGTTCCAAGCCGACCAAGTAAGACCCGTTATGACAGTGGTCCAAGCCCCATTCCACACTTGAACATTGAACGACTCGGAGCCGCTGGCATGGGTCCCTGTCTTGATACAGAGCTGCTCGTTGGTCTGTGAGTAATCGACTGATGTGAAACTCCCTTCCAAGTTCAGCTCGTAGTTAGGAGTTGGGGTGACCGTGATATAGCACATTCGCCATAGATAGGTCCCGTGTGCGTGGTCTGTGGGACTTGAGGGAGAGGTATAAGAGTTAGTCGTATCGGACACACTGGAACCGCTCGTCGTATCATAGTAATAGAGTCGAATCGAGCTTGAGGCTGCAATCACCCAGACCATATAACTCAGGGTAGCCGTTATCGTTGGCGGGGTCGCCCAAGTGAAGGACTTATCGCCCGCAGTCGTTGAGATTCCAACAGCATTACTGATTCCGTTGGTTATGATTGTGCCGCCCGAGTCCGTGATAAACATCTTGGCGTTTATGGTGCCAGTAGAAGACCTGCCGTAGAACACGCCGCCCGTGACGGTCCCCGTAGTGCTAGCTGTGGCCGTCGTACAACCGTAAGCATAGTTAGCAGAGATTGATTGATAGCTGCTTCCCGTCCCGCCCTGCGCACCCAAAACATAAGGTGCGGCTCCGGTGTTGGCCTCACTCATCAGGTCCATTACTGTATCTGTCGCTGTCAGATCAGCAAAGACGTCATGGGTTCCGTGATCGGCATGACTATCGATATTACTAGCTGCGTCTATGTAATCTTGAACATCTAAGGTATGTGTCAAGGTGTATTCTTTATTCTCCGGGACCGCCGGGAGCTCAGAGAGATTCCAAGAAACGGGCGGTGCAATCGCCAGAGCTAAAGCACCAATGACCATAAGCCCAAGGAGTGAAACGGAGATCAGCTTTAGTTTACTTTTCGTCATTCGACCACCACAGAGAAGCTATGATTTGTCGCCATTCATAGATAAACGGCAGGAGTAAAAAAACATATGACCCAAAGAAGGGAATTAGGGCAATTTCTCCTTTTTGGGTCCACAGGTCAAACAATGGTCCATAAATTACCAAAATCCAGAGACCCGCCCATAACATAACAAACCCGACAATCAGAACCAAGACTGCCTTAACGGGATCGGGCAGATATATTCTCTTCAATCTATGCACTTCCCCATTTCCAATTACCGCACGTATTACAACAACAACAGAACCAAGGCAGAATTAGGATTAGGAGCGTTAAGAAGAGAATTCCAAGATAAGTTTCAAATGAAGGCGGCGGAGTTGGGTCAGCGTCCGTAACTTCCGCAAAGGGAATCACGGGATCAGAAACAAGCGAATCATTGACGTAAAGCCAGCGCTCATATAGTCCCTCTCCGGCAGTCTCCATTCTGATCTTTACCCAACCCAAGACCCAGAAGCTTGTATTCAATGGGACCGTGAAAGGTCCGGTGTATGGCTCTGTGGCGTTGGGCATGAAATATCCCATATGGCTAGTATTCATCATGTAGCCCCAATACTGCGTAGCATTGCCAAGGTCGAACGTAAGGTTCCACAGTCCCGCCGGGGTCTGATTCGTGATCGGCGGCGCATAGGTCGGTATGTTGTATTCATTCAACAGGGAAGGGTCTTCCCAAGTCCGATTCTCAAAGAAGAACCATCCAGGACATTGAGTCTCAAGACTACAAGTGATATTTCCTTCATACCAGCCATCAGGGGAAGCACACGCAAACGCGGGAAGCATAAACAGAATTACCACTAAGGCGCTTATTGCTCTCATTTGAATCTCATTCCTTACGTCCAGCTCTGCGATACAAGATCAGGAGAACTAGAACGCCAATGATGAATAGACCCGCCCCGGCTAGATTTAGACCGAGAGCTGCGAGCTTTGATTCCAACCACTTTAGAAAGTCGCCCAACGGATCGGTTGCATTCGCTGAAATCTTCGGCTTAACTAGCTTGTCGTCTTGGTCTCCTTGATAGAAGGTGTATTTCGCAGAAGTGAGAACATCAACACGAATACGATAATTGGCATAGACCGCATAGGTTCCCACGCTTCCAAAGAGCGGCCACCACCAACCGGGCTCTAGACTTGTCCCGCCAACCTCAAGGATCAGCTTGGAAGGAATACCTGCAATCAGAGACGGGTTTGCTTGTGCCGAGTCGGGGTTAGTTATCGGTTGTAGATTCTCAGCCACAGTAAACATATTGACGGGACCGATATTCGTAATAGACCAAGCACCGGGCAGACCCGCGAACCCTTGAGGCAATGGTTCAACATAGGCCGCAGTCGCACTAAAGACCGAAGCCGACATTACCCCGGTCCAAACGCCGCTATTGACATAAACGGATTCGTTGTTTGGTCCTTGAATCCGAGAAAGGACTTTCCATAGTCCCGCATCAAAGACAAAGCGGACGTTGATCTGTGCTTTCTCGGCCTCATACATACCGCGAGCTTCGCCGTGACAAGTCGTACCCCATACGAAGTAATCCGCTTCTGCGACTATCTGAAGCTCGACAAAGAAGACATGGTGATAAAGGACATAGGTCTCTTGGCCGATCACTTTAGGCTCAAGCTGTTTGTAAGTCTCGCCCCACCGGGCCTTTATCCATTCGCCGCCCTCATTGATGTATTCAACGGGATAGCCTAGTTGGAAAGATAGAGTGGGAAAGCCTATTTGGGCGTTGTCTATGTCAAACTTCGCGTAATTCCCGCCCCATGAATAGTTACCCCCGGCGGGAAGATTGTTCTGCATGAATGTTTGTCCGTTGATTATAGTGGAATTGAGACCGTCTTTGGCTTCCCAACCTGAAAGCTGAATATTGCCCTCGATTGAGCTATAGGTTACGCTCCCGACTAGACCGAGAACGATAACGGCAGCTATGACAATCCTTTGATTCTTACTAAGTTCCGGTATTTTGAGATTCAGCTTCATAGTTTGACCTTCATTATGATATAGAAGACGATTGCGATAACGATAACGCCTATGCCAAGCGGTGATAGGATCAGGGAATAGAGAAAGGGTTTCAGATTGTTGATAGCATGGGAGATCATGCTAGTTAGAATGTTCTTCGTGATTAGAAACACGATTTGTAACACAATCCCGCCCGCAATCAGACAGATGAAATAACCCAAATCTGAGCCCAACAGGTCGGCAACCCAAGAATGATATATCGCAAAGAAGATAGCTTGAACGACTGTCGCCTTTTCTACGCCCATGATTCGCAGAAGAGTAAGGAAGACCCCGCCCCGGAAGAGCAATTCTTCAAAGACTGCGGGCAGAGCTATTACAAGTATCCCTTGAGCTGTAACCGTGCTTTCGGGCTTTGTCCAAACGGTGTTTGTCACTAACGTAACAATGCCAATAATCGCCGCTCCGATCAGCCCCCAAGTCATAACGCCCTTTATGTCCGGCTCATTTCCCCAACGTTGGAGACCGGAACTAAAGCCTAAGACAATGCTCAGCGTAATCATACCCGCTATTCTCATGTCGAAGAACTCGGATTGTGGGTCAATGAAGATAGCGAATGCAACAAGTCCACAGATCACGACTAGAAGCATACCAAGCGGGGAAATGCCTAAGTCCTGTTCTTCTGTGTCTAGCACTTCCCCGTATTCTTCCACTAATGCGGCCCCCTAGTTACTGCCTCTTCTACGTAAGGCAATCACAAGGAGAGCAATGCCACCAGCCCCTAGGAGATAGGGCAAGTAGTCTGTGCCGGGTTCTGCGGGATCACCGCCCGCATTTGTGAACTTGGCGATCATAGAGAACATTGTCGTACTTCCGCCACCAGTGGCTGCCGTATATACCGCCACGATTGTTAGGAAGTAGTCGCCGTTTGGAACCTCGTTAGTATTCCAAGCACAGCTATAGAGAACTTGGGCGGTCTCTACTGTGAAAGTGTGCGATTTAGCAAGAGTACCCGCGCCACCTGTGGGCAGCATATTATAGACATTGAGAGTAACGCTTTCAATTGTCTTTAGCCCGGCTGCGGTTGGATTTGTCACTGTTGCCTTATAGGTCACAATGCCCGCTAGAACAAGATCGTCTCTGTTCCAATCTTCGGCAGTATCCCCTATGTAAACGCCGTTTCCATTCCATGCCTCTATCTTCCAAGTGGGTGTTACGCCTGTTACGCCTGTGTTCTGTACTATCACAAACAAGCTGTTAGCTGTTGCGCTGAAAATGAGAGCGGCAGCTAGGACTAAGAGAACTTTCTTTCCGGTGTCCATATGCACACACTCCAAAAAATCACAAAGGGGCAGTAGCCCCTAAGCGATTGTAATTGCTATGGTTGTTCCGAATTGATAGGAAGCTAGAGTGAAACCTGCGGGAGCGTTACCAGCTAGATACTTCTCAATCTGTGCCTCATTCGTGTAGCTATACAGGTAAGCCTCACAGGTATAGGAAGCCGCAGAAGTGAATTGTAGGCTGAGACTCCGAGAAGAACCGCCAGAAGCTGAACCAGCAATAGCGGGACTCCAAGCAAGGACAAATATCTTCCCTGACGCGGTGTTATGTGTCGCCAAAGCTTCCGGGCAGACTACGTTGGAAGTGTTGAAGGTCAGGACGATATAGTTACCGACTGATTCCCGCCCCGGATAGTTGATAGTGGCAGGGATTCCGAAGGAGCTGTAATCGTCACTGTCGGAGACCGTTAGCGTGTAAGTGTGTTGTGTGATTCCTTCCTTCCAAGCTAGGTCAGTCTGTGCGGCATTGGTCTTTGACGCGATCACAGTAGTTTCATTTGAGAATGTTATACTGTAAGTCGCGGCTACTGGATAGACACCATGAGACCCCGCGTTGTACGTCCGGGTTCCTGAGATTTCACTTGGCACACTGATAGACCAAGTGCTAACATAGTAGTTTGCAGCCTCAAAGACACAGACATAGTCTCCGGGGTTTAGCTGCGCGTCCCAAGCGCCCGAAGAGACTGTATCCGTAGCTACGGGGCTAGTGCCAGAAAAGACAGAAACCGTACCCGTATTTACGGCGGTGCTATTGCCAGCATTAGAGATATTTCCATACACGCCAACCGCGCCTTGGTCAACGTCTGGCGGTGTTGCAATAAACGTTTGATAGACCCAAACGCCCGAAACAATGAGAGCCAGAACGATTATTACGTTCCTTGTGTTTTTGTCCAAGTTTCCCATTCCTCAAGAGGATCAGATCGGGACGAAGCCCTTTCTAATTTCAAATAGCACATACTACTTAATAATATTACAGTGTTACCACCCCCCCCTCTGTTTCTTATGGAAATGGAAAAGAAGGCTGCAAATCACCGCGTTGCGCTCGCGCGTCTGTCTTCTTGCGCTAAATAGCTCTCCCACTAGCGCGAGCGCCATTTGCTTTAGCGCCCCTAAGCGCGGGGGTGTTAGGGGGAGAGAACCCAAACACAGAAACCGGGGCCGCTTTGGTCTGCGTCTCGCGTTGCCGCAGAAGTTCCCCGATCACCCCAAGAGTGCGGACATAGGAACCAGCCCGTAGCCCCGTAATGGAAGCTACTTTAGACTGAGTATTATATCTCTAGAGTGTCCTGATGTGGACGAGCTCTTTTCTGTCCGTCAATTATTGACAGACCCCGTTCTGTTAGTTGCCTGATGATCTCTCTCTGTGATTCGCATTCTTTGATTGTCGTGATTCGGACTTGGTTAGCGGTTTGGACGTCCCGCAGAATACGGCGTAAACTGATTAGTGTCTTGTCTTCCATAGTTTCACCTACTGCATAGTCTAAGCTCTGTCTGATACACGGCATCCACATCAACGCCCAGCTTCCGCGCATAACGGACCGAAGCTAAGAACCGGGTCGGTTCTGCCTTCGCCATCTGCGGGAACAATACGAGAATTGGGCAGATACTACAACCGCTATGCTTTGTTCCTTGGAAACCATGTTCGCTTAGGATCATCGCAACATCCGATTGTTTACAATCGCGTAAGGGATAATAGTAAAGAAAACCGTTGAACCTCAGAGCTTGGAAGGTCTTTTCTCTCCTGAGCTTTGCTAGGATTATGCGGCGGTTCTTGTTGCCTTCTCCCGATCTCAGACCCAATATCAGAATGTCTTTCTCCTTGTCGGCCAATGTCTTCAATGCTACATTCATGGCCCGCCGCTTCACGATATGACAACAGGGAAATGTGTTCTTGTCGTAGCGCTTTTCCTTGACGAGCTGGGCCACATCTGGCAGCTTTCGAAATGACTCTTCTATAATTGCGGCCAGGCTTCGCTTTCCCTCATATTTCACTAGGACCAGCTCGTAGCCCGTATAATCCCTTAGTTTCTCTAGGGTCTCGCGGGCTGTCGGCAGTGTCAATACATCATTGCAAAGCATGATTCCCTTGATTCCCTCAGCATATGCCTCTAGGATCATGGCAGTAGAGTCTCGACCACCTGAAGCTAAGAACAACGCCCGGCGGTCCTTCGGGAATTCTGAATAGTTGGGACGGTGTATCATATCAAAACCTTCTGCTCTTTATCTATCCAAGCATTACATCTGATACAGAGAAGGCCCAATTGCCGGATTCGCACCGGGGCATTTCCGCAGACCGAACAGCGGCCCTTTATCAGAGCCCGGGTTTTCTTCTTGTTCTTCATAATTGCACTTGCCCCCCTTCCTTCTCGCACCCCTCAGCCAGAGCCAAAGAGAATCTAAGCGGGATCAGCGCCCTTAGCTCTTCCGCCCGCGGCTCAATCTTCGAAAACTGATCTGCGTTTTTCGCGTTTCTCGTTGGTAAATGACCTATCGCCCAAGTCGTGACCAGCTCCGGCGGATAGAACCGCTTAAGCTTTCTTCGGACTTGGCCGTTAGTCTCTGCAACTCCCTGATGTGAGCCTTGGGGGGCTGGTTCCCACATCGTAGGTTTGGGCCAAACCATGTCTGGCAATAGCCCCCACAAGTGGGTTGGTTTGTAATAGGGCATACCCCAAGCTGCCCAATATGTTATCTTGCTCGGCGGTCCAAGAAACCAACGCAGTCTGCCAACCGGGTTTTCAATCACCCAATACCGGGGTCTCGCTGCATGAATCAGCTTTAATGTATGTTTGATAAGTCTGATCGCGGTCTCTGTCGCCTCAAGTTTCGGTCTTCGACCTTCCCAATAATGACCACCTGCCGCACTAGAGAAACACTGACAGGGCGGGCTCGCTAGGATCACATCAGCATTTCTCAAGCTCCTGATCTTCAAATCAAAGACGTCTCTGATGATCGTATCAGGCACAGCTTCAAAGCGCGGATTGTTGTCGTAACGGATGATTTCATGTCCACGTTGAAGGAAGCCCTCGCTGAAACCACCAAGCCCGGAGAACAAATCCACGACTTTCATTCTATCACCCATTACAAAATTGCGTTAGGTCTGTTTGATTTGTCCCATAAAACTCAATACCGAGCTTCCGCGCATAAGTGACGGACCGAAGCCAAGCGATGGGGTCTTTCTTCCGCCATTTAGGAAATAGACAGAAGATCGGGCATTTGACACAACCCGAGCTTTTCACATCTCCAAAACCGAAATCTTCCAGGATTGCCGTTATATCTTCGTTTTGACAATCCCTTAGAGGATAATAATAGAGCAATCCGGTTTTCACTAAGCGGCGATAATGGGTCTTTCGATATTGTAGCTCTCGCATTCTATAACCGCGATTGATAGCCCCATCGCCTACTTTCAGACCTAAGATAAGTTGGCAGTCCTTGTAGTTTTTCTTGACATAGCGATTCATTGGGCCATGCTTCAATAAAGAACAACACTGAAACACATTTCGGACGTAAGCCCTTTTCTCTTTCATTTTCGCTGCTGCAATTGGTACTTGCCGAAATGCCTCTTCTATGATCTCCGAAACCACCCTTTCACCATCATAACGGATGTGCTTAAGTTCGAATCCGGTTTTTTCGGCCAGTCTATCAAGTACCTCTAAGCTGCTTATTCTCTCAAAACCAGTATCCCCATGTAACATAACACCATTGAGACCGAATTGCCAAGCCTCTAATACCATCGCGGAACTATCTCGCCCACCACTAACAAGAAAAACGATCTCCTTACTTCTATCAAGCTCTGAATAATCCGGGCGTTTCATTGTTCTATCACCTTATGGTCGACAAGTACGCGGCGCTGCAGGTACGCCGCGCTCGAGTGGTGTTTTTCTCCAAATCACGATCATACTTGGAAAAGTGGCCGTTCCCGGTCTTCCTTCTGGCCCAATGAATTTCAGTCGGCCTTTCAAAAAGCGAATCTCGGCTTTTCCTACTATGAAGTCGTGAAACCATTTTGTGTCCGTCCGCACCGGGAGCAATGCCACAATAACCTTAGCACGGTCTCTCTCAAAATAGGCTTTGGCTATCCAATTGCCCGCACCATTTCCATAGGGGGGATTCATAAACACAGCTTCGTTCTCCCAGCTCTGCGCTAGGCCATCTTGCTCTTTCGTATAGAACCGGGCACACTTGGCGTTTTGAGCTGTAGCGCATGGGTCTAGAGTAAAATGGAATTCCGCATTTAAAGCCGCAAAGAGATCATGGGGCGTTTCCCATTCTACGCTTTGAGCCTTTGGCATATACCCGCGTTCACTCTTCATAATCTCCAAGCTCCTTTTGTTCGTCCGGTTTCTGATTCTCATTCGGTCTATTGGCGCTGTCAGCGTCAACTAATAGGATTCTCATTGTTCGGACCTCTGTTTTTGTGTCACTCGTGCCGCATGAAATGAAAGAAAAGGGGCGGGGAGAAACCGCCCTATTCTTGAAGTTTAGACTGCTTGGCCTTTGAGCTGATCTTAACGGTAACGTGGTTCCCGTTCTCTTCGCCAATGATCTCTAGGTATTCGGGCGGAAGTTTCCGCCCCTCAGTCTTTAGAGTAAGAATCCAATCTATCTCTGAAACTGAGTCTCGCCCTTCAAGCTTGAAGGCTAGAGTCCGAGTATCCCCGCGTTTCAATAGAGCCTTTACATCGCCCTGTCGTTTCAGCTCAAGCTCGCATTCAATGATAGCCGTGATGATCTCCTTCCTCTTCCTCTTCATCTGGTCCGGTTGGTTCTAGGTCTTCGTCCTCAATTGGCGCTCTTTGCTTCTCGTCATAGGTCGGGACGAGAATATCATAGAGTCGGCGGCAGGTTCTCTGCCTAAGCTTTCCCTCATTCTCCAACGTATAGGCTGCTTGCTGTACTTCCTGTTCTGTGGCGTTCAAGACCCCGGCCAGATCAGAGAGCCCGGTCTCAGGTGTACGTTGTAGAATCTCCAAGACCTTAGCCGCGAGCTTCCGCCTATGTGCTTCGGCCCTCAAAGCTCGATTGCGGTCCTCAAGCCTAGCGATCTCTTGGGTTCGCTGTATCATGGCCCGGTGATTCGCTCTCGTTGCTAGCTCGATTTTGTTTAGAGCTTCCATCAGGTCATTTTGTTTTTCCACTAGTTCGCTAAGCTTAAGATCGGCACTTGTCGTCTTGGCTACGTTGAAGTCTTCGTTCTCTCTCTCTTCGGCAAATGAGATTAGACGCTTCCTCGTCATAAGGAAGCTTCTCTCTATTGGTTCTGATTCCTTTTTGTCTGTCATTGTTCCACCTTCTCAAGTGGGTCTCTTGTTCTTGGTCAAATCGGCCAATGTTTCAAGCCCGCTTCTAATCTGTTTCCTTCCTTTCCAACCGTCACAACTTGAAACGGTTTCAAATTGATAGACGTAAATCTTAGACCTTCGCGTTATATGGCCGGAAGCAATCTTGAGAAACCCCTTTATGAATTGGGCCGGGGTCAGCGCGGCGAGTCCTGGACTTGGAAAACCCTCTGCCTTTACACCTTCGGGCGTTATGTCCGACACTCGTTCTTGCCAGACATTCTTAACCCGGATGATCGCAAATGGTTTTCCCAAGAGCGTAGTTCTGCATTGTTGCAGACTGCCGATCTTACAGCGCGGTTTCTTGTGATTGCGCCGGGTTTCTGTCTTATCGCCGTTTCGAATCGCCGGAACGAATTGTTCCATGAAGAGTAACATTAGTTCTTAGTCTCCTGTTTGCTGTAACGACATTCGTAACCCCCCCTGCCATAGTGAAAACAAGCTTCCGGCCAGCTTGAGTTACAGCCGCGAAGCTCAGGATTCAAGTCTCTATCCTGTCTGTTGTGTCGGCAAGTCTTACATGAATGGTCATAACAAGATCGGGGGGGCATCCTTGAAGAGTGCATAGGCCGAAATGGTTTCATCAATGCTTCCGCGCTTCCTTGTCAATCTTGGCAGCTAACTCATTCAGCTTCCTAGCGCGCTTAGAGTGTTCCTCTGCCATACTCCTAAACAGGTCAGCTTCTTCTCTCCGGTCTATGACCTGCGCGGCCTTCGCGCGATTTCTTTTGTTCCTAGCCTCTTCTCGGAGTCTTTTAGCTTGTGCGTTCACTTCTGCCGCCCCTCAAATGCTCTAACGACTTTCAACCGTGTATCAGGATCAGCTAGGAGCTTTTGCCCGGTCTTTGTAATGAAGTATTGATTGCTGTGCATTTGCAGCAGATTAGGGCAAGAAGTAACAAGGCCGTCTGTCTGCAATCTAGACAGCGCGTGATTGATAGTCGTATATGGAACACCAACCCGCCGCGCTATCTCGCGGGCATTGAGACCGCCTTCCCTATTCAACAGGGTTAGAATACTCGCTATCATTCTGAGTGTTCCTAGCATACGGTCTTTCATTGTTCTAACCTTATTGTCTTCTGTCATTCTTCATACCACTTAATGAGCGCCGCGAGAATCAGGATCAGCCCGGAGCCTAAGCCTGCTGCTCTCAGGAACTGAGGCAATAGGTCCACGTAGAAAATACCGAATGTCCAACCATAAGTATCAAACATGAAATGCGCGTTAACCCCTAGCGATAGAACGAGAATTCCCCCTATGCAAGCGCAGAATATAGCGAAAGAGGAAACTAGGATACAGTCCATCTGCTCGTTTTCTAGCTTTGCCCCACATTTCTTACACTTCATTTACCTAGCCCCCATTTGCACTTAGAGCAAAATGGATATGTGACACTATGACCCTTTGAAATGTGGGTTCGCCAACCTATCGGATGAGCCCCACAGATCGGGCAAGTATCCCATTCTGGCATAGGGTGATCGGGGCGGTCTCTCCGTTGTGCTTGTGCTTGGTTATCTCCCGGCGGTCTTAGTGGGTCTCCTTCACCTAAGAAACCGCCCCGATCTTGTTTTGTTTTTGGCTTCGTCCATAGGACCACAAGCGCATTTAGCTCTAATTTCAGCCAATTGAAAGCTAAAGGCTGATGTAATAGGACGCGCTTGATAAATCGGGCCAATGCTCTAAGCCAACATTCGTTAGATGTCTTGAAGGGAAACCGTTTCCTGATTATGCGACACTTGGCATTAGGAAGAAAGAGTCGGATCATGTCGGGAGTTATGGAATAGACGACATGGCCGCCCATTGGTTCAAGCTTGAAAAGTGGTAAGTATTCCTTTAGGTGTTTGGCGCTCTCATTGAAGGGTGTTGTAAGGAACAGCTTTCCATTCGGGCGAAGGCAGCTCTTCGTCTTCTGAAACAGAAGGGGCCAATTCCGAAGGGAAATATGCTCTATTACTTCAAGCATTAGAACCAGATCGTAAGTCTGATCATCCCGGTCATAATCAAGAAAATCCAAAGGAATTATCATCAGCTCCGGCGAATCTGGCCGAAGAATATCAAGCCCAAGATAACGCGCTTCCTTAGAAGATTGTAAGAATGCGTCTCTATGCCTACTGCATAACTGCGCTTCTCCGTTCCGCGCTCCAATCTCTAATATATTCCCAGAGAATAGCTTTCTGGGGATCATGTCATAACGTAGAACATCCGCTTCTGTCATTTGGTCTGCCCCCTTGAGACCTGATATATCCGGTCTGCCCAAGTGTTCTGCCTGTGGGTGCTATCGCTACTGCAACCAATCCCCCAAAGCTGAGCGCCCCGTTTCTCTAGAGTTTCGGCTATGTATTTATGAAGGGCTGCATTCGGCCCACGATAATCTAGCTCCCGTTTGTCGCCAAGCCTTCTATTGAAAACTTGACGTATTAGCGCTCGTGCCACATTACGCACGGACACCAAGTAGAGATCACCGGAGACCTTCGCCCGGTGTTCTAATAGTTCGTCTATTTCTGAGCGTGTCTGATCATCAATCGTTATAGCTCTCATTGTTTGCTATCTCCCCTATTCTTCCTTGGGCAACTATCCAACCCCCGCGAATCTTTGACACAACCGTTTCCTGTTATCCGAGCCGCAGACCTAAGCCAATGCGGGCAACCATGACAGAGCTTAGGACAGCGAATTATTGGAAGTCGTTTCCCGGTCAGTCCACAGATCGGGCAAGGCTGATCTTCTAATGTCATACCACGCCGGGCATAGTAATGATATTCATGCCCCGCCGGGCAGATTGCGGTGCCGCCCATCAGTCCGCCCCCTTTGGTTTTACTAACCGTAAGACTGTTCGACTATCGCCTTTGTGTGGATAGAGAACAAGATCAGGCCGCCGACTGAGCCGCCGGGTAAGCGTCTTTATTGTGATAGACCCATCACCTAGAGCTTCCAGAACTAAGCGGTCTCCTTCTGTTAGCGTAATTTCCAAATCACTTAGGAACTTGTCAGACTTGAGCGCGAAATGAAAAGCCTTACGCGCTAGTTCACTCCTATTTATGCCGAGCTTTCGGGCTGTCCTTGTCAGCAAAGCGAGAAGCTCCGAATCTATTTTTACCGGAAGTTGGACAAGTCTGTTAGTCATTGCTTCTTGCTCCAAGGAAACTTTCCGCCGTTCAAGAATCTTCTATCTATTAGCTCTTGAAGTCCACAACCGAGAAAGACAATTCCCCACACAACACACCAAAACAGAAAATCCTCGATTGTCATTTCTTACCCACCTTTGGAAACTCCTGCCGCTTCTCCGGCCAATTCAAGTTAGACTTGAGAAAGACCGGAATATCCAGATCATCACACATTTCTAGGATAACTGAAACCCAATGTTTCTCTGGCCGCATTGCATTAGGCCCGGTTTGCGCTCCGACAATGACCCAATCAATACTAGCTAGCGAACCATAGAACGGCGCTAAGAGTGGTTCGAATGAAACAAAACGGACCGAAGGAGCGAGAGCGTTTCTTATGTGGTCTATCTCGTCCCAATGTGTACTTTCGCAGTCCTGAGAACAGCCGAGCCAAACGTTACTTGGGAAAATCCATTTCTCTGCCCGGTCCGGTCTCTTGGTCAGAATTTGGAAGGTGTGCCTTGGGTTCTTCGCTATCTCTTTGAGAACTAAGTCCGTTGTGATCTCGCTAAGCTTCGGGTCGAACAGCTCCCCCATTGAACAGACAAAGATTCGGGCGGATTTTTTGATTAGCTCCGGCTCATTGAGTCGGTCCGGGTGAAACGTGGGAACGAAGGGAGTATCCTTCGGATAGCCAGCTCTGCCTTGGAGTCTTACTGCCATTCGTCTAGCGAAACAATAAGGACAACCGCGCGAGCAGCCGCTAACCGGGTTCCAAGTGTATGTTGTCCACTCGATACTTGTTCGATTCATCTTTCAATACCCCAAGACCAGATAGATTAGGGCTCCAAGATAGTAAGCGAGACCCAACGTACACAAGAAGACCACCGGATAATAGAGAATGTTTAGCACCCGTTCCCACAAAGGGGGCGGGGTTGCTTTCGTTTCTCGTATGAATTCTTCCTGTGTGTATTCTTTCATTTGCTCGGTCCCGTCCTTCCATCGGGATAGTAGAAAATTAGGCACGTGCCGCACCAATAGCCAATCAGCTCATAGCGCGGTTTTCGTTCCGGCTGATTTTCCTTCGGTCTTCCCTTCCGCGGCTTGGGTTTCTTCTGTTGGCCCCGGTCAATTCGGACGGCATAGACCGGGCTCTTACATTTGGCACATAGCGGCCTTGGTCTCTGTTTCTTCTCTCGGTTCTTTAAACGGTATATCTGGCCCAGCTCTCTAACGAGACCCGGAGTGCCTTGTTTCGACATTTTATCATTCTCCCGTAGTTAGGGTTAGGTCACTTATGACCCACTCCCCATATTTGCCAGTCTTGGCCTTGTTAGCAGATAACGATTCCGGTAACTTGGGGCCATTACCGTAGTTAACACCATAGCACAAGCGGAAATAAGGATAAACCTGCCTCAGAATAGGCGAACAAAGCCCGCGTAGGATATAGCGTTTTAATTGTCTGCAACATAGGGTAAACCGTGTTACAATCCTATGCAATGTTCGATTCATTTTCCCTAGCTGGAAGAGCAGAAGTCTATCAAAGATTGCCGCCGCTATCACTCCCTTTAATCTGCTCTGCGAAATAGACGCGCTTCGTGCCAATCGTTCTGCCGCCGATCTCCCTAGCTGCAAACATCCGCGCTATCAAGTTGCGAACCGCAATCGGATTATATTTTAGATGATTGAAAATCAGAACTTCTATGATCTCGGCTTGTGTGATTCCGCCATGCTTCTTTACATAATCACTGCCGAGTATCCGAATGATTAGCTCCTTGGTAACAAGTGTTCTTTCATCAATCACTAACATAAAGTCTGTCTGTCCCGAAAAGATAGGCTGCAAAATCGGCTCTTCTCTAAGCGGCCTTGAGATCACCTTTCGCTCTTGAGCCGGACGAACCCGGAAAGCTCGCGGCTCTTTCTCGCGTATTGATTCGGAGAGATCATCAGGGACGCCCTCGCCCCTTTCAATTTCGACCTTGAATCCTTTTTCATAGATTGAAAAGAGACGCTTCCGATATGCTAAGTATTCGTCAATGGTCATAAGGACGCAATGAATACCCCGGAAGTCTGCATGAAAGAGACGGCCCAAGCGCTGTAATTCCTGAGTGCGACTTCCGAAGAGGAAATCATACTCGATTACTCTTTGTAAGTCCTTGATAGAAACGCCCAAGTCTCCAACGCGAGAGACTAGCACTTGCTGTTTCTCTCGTATGATCTGCAATCGTTCTGCCGGGGGCGTGTTTCCAGCTACAAACGGGATATTGAACCGCTTGGAGAGTCGGCCCCCAATCTCCAAGCTGTCGCAGAATATGATTGTCTTCTTGTGGTCAGTAAGTAGAATATCAAGACGGTCTCTCTTGTGGTCTGCGTCTTTCTCAAGATAGACCGTTATCTTAGGTTGAACGATCAGCTTGTTCTCCAAGAAATAACTCCAATCCAAACCTAGCGGAAACCGGGCCAAAGCGAAAATCAAATCTATGCGGCCGTCCTCGCGGTATGGTGTGGCTGTTAGAAAGAGCTGATGTTTCGTCCGTAGTGCCGCAAATTGGAGATAGGTGTTTGCGGGGAGTCGGTGCATTTCATCATAGGTTACTAATGCCCACTCTTCCAACATGAGCCGGGCGACATTGTTCTTATGATAGATTGCGACCTCGTATTCTTTCGGGTCTAGCGTTGTGTGTTCCTTGATATGCTCTAGCCATTGCTCGCGTAGTGTTGCACTCGGGACAAGTACAAGCTTCCTTCCTTTCAGACGGCACATAGCCTCTAAGCCGAAAATGGTTTTGCCTTGGCCCATTGGATAGAAGACACCGACAGCGCCATATTCCAGAAACTTGGCGAAATCCCGCACTTGATAGGGTCTCAGCTTGAAAGAACAGTGACGCTCTAGCAGATCAGCTTTGGCAATAGGACGAGCCGGGAAGGGAAGAATGCCGTCTCTAATGACAGCCGCGATAAGCGCGAACTCTTGGCCTCTCTTTATCTGAATCGTCTTCTCGTCTATTGTTTTACCGACATAGCGGGAATAATGCTTTTGCACTTTAGCGATAGGGTCTTTGTCCGGTCTCGCAATGCTCAGCTGCCCGTCCTGAATCGTCAGACCATCAAAGGGCCGCGAAAGATTGAGTGCTTCTCTGAGCTGTGCCGGAACGGGCTGTATCAGATCGTAGTAGCGGTTCACGACAAACAGATTATACGCCCCTTCCTCGCGCTCAAGCCAGCCGAAATGTAGCTTAAAACACTTGGGAACAAGTAAGTACCATTCGCCCGGTTTCTTCGGGATTATCGCATAGGGTCTCTTGGTCCAAGTCAGAATAAAGTCGTCTAGCTTGTCTAGGTCAATGGCGGAAGATTGCATATGCCCCATTGCTTCAATGAAAGCTTGTTTCAGCTTGGCTTCTTGTGCCAAGAGCTGAGTTTGCAGATCAGCTATAGCTTGGCCCGATTCGTCCAGCTTCGCTTTCACTAAATCTAACTTCTTCTCAAGTGCCAAGGAATCAGTCTCCATTCAATGAGTAGCCCGAAGTTGTCAAAACATCAACCCGGATTCTGAAAGACTTAGGAATTTTAACAAGACAGTCCAACCAAACCTGCCGTTTGGTTTCCGCGATTTCTCTTCCAATCTGGCAACAATCAACCAACCAGCTAGACCAGACCCAAAGCTGCCAAAGGAAACGTTCAATTCTCGATAGTTCTCTAAGTCCTGTTCTCCAAAAAGATAGCCATGTCAGGAAATGAAAGAAGCTAAGCTTCAATGTGAAACTCCCCCTTCGCTGGTCTTCGCTTTCGCCCATGTCTTACGCGCGAAGTAATCCGTTTGAATCTTCAAGAGCCAAGCTTTGAGACCCGGAAGCTCCTCTATGCGTTTGGGGTGTATCCAGTGGTATTTTTCCGGGTTCCCACCAATCTCTATATCAAACGGGTGTGCATGGCCCTGTAAGGTTTGACCATTCAAGAACAATATTCGATTCCGGTAAAACAGAACGTAGCTAATGGGATAAGAAGCCTCTAGCATGAATTGAAGCTTGTGACTAGCAACCCATACCTTACAAGGAAAGCTTACTCTGTCACTGCCCGTTACCTCTATCCCGGCGACCACTTGGCCTTTGTCATTCAAGATCAGAATATCGGGCTCGCTCTTGTTGTGTTCGCTATTGTCTAGCTGATCTGATACAGCAGCAAACCCCAGCTTCGCTTTCAGCGGCGGTCTCAAACATTCGGCTATGAGCATTGAAACATATTTCACATTCTTAGCGGCCTTCGCCCAAGTGTCCGCATAGACATTTTTGTAGTCTGTCATTTCTCAATCATGCCCCTAGTCCACATCTGCCGGGAGAATTTGCACCAACCGAGATTAGACAATGCCTGCCCAATGACGATCAGGTTTCCGTGCGTTGGTGCAATTCCGAGCTTCCTAGCTAGTGTTCTCGGCTTTGCATAGTCGGCATTGAAAATAACCTGTTCTAATTCTGAGATTTGGAGAACTTGGCGTTTGCGAGTTGTCAACTTGCTAATTCACCCCGCCCGAAGGGGCGGGATCAGACGCCCCGCCATTTGGACCGCCTTTTCTGTAGCTGGCTTTTCTTCTATGCTCGATTTCCTTTCTTAGCTCAGTCTGAAGCTTGGGGATTGCTCCTTTCAAAGACACAAAGGTATAGTAGAAAAAACCTAGACCAACGAAGCTATACCCAACCCGCGTAAAGGGATCACCCCACAACCATAGCAGATAACACCCCACGAATTCGGTTAGACTTGGAACGAGCATAAGATAGATTCCAAGCGCTAAGAAAGTATTAGCCAATTGCCGAAAGATATTCCCTTCCGGGGCGCATTCAAAAACCGCTATGAATGCAAATCCGAAGCTTACGCCAAAGAACCAAGGGATCATAGCCGGGGGCAACGAATTTACTAGCAGACCGATTAAGACAATGCTAGCTATGAATGCGAATATCAGCGCAAGCATGAAACGATCATCTGTTCTCATTGACCGCCCCCCTTTACTTGCCCTCATTCAAAGCGAAGGTTCGGGACAAGCTATCATATAGCTCGTTATCCAAGACATAGACCTTAATGGTTCGGTCCCAGTAGTAAAGGTCTCTTCGAGCATTCAGCAAGAGCCACTTCTTGAATTTCCCGATTGTTCTATCATCCAAATAGACTATGAAACAGTCCTGAGCTTGGGACTTCTCGATTCTGAGCCCCGGCTTTGTTGTTACCATTAGTCCCACCTTCCCCAAGTTGCGTTTGGCCAGGATTCTTTTACAATCTTTGCTGCCTTCTCCATCATTTCGTTGTAAGCAGGCGTTCCTACAATGGTTTCCCCAACACGGATTCCCGTCTTGAGAATGTGCGTTTCGAAATGATCTCCCTTCAGCTCTCGCATAGTGCTAGTTAACGAAACCACGATCTCGCGTATTGGCGAAACCCGTTTCTCTTGGCCGACCATATAGGTGTAAGGTTCGTTCAAGACGAACCAATGAACCCTAGAATCCTTGTCTCTCAGGGCATCAAACTCTTCTCGTCCCAAAACTTCAATCATCATTCTTAGTTTCACCTGCCCCCGAAGATTTAGGATCAGAAATCGCTTCGCGGGCTGTATTTCGTAGGGTGTGGTTCTATTTAAACTAAGCGAGAATGAAGAGAGCGCCGGGGACAAAGCCCGCGAAGGCTCCCCGGCGGGTTCTAAGTCCTATCCATGAGAGCCGACTTTCGAACCGACAAGCGCTAGGGAGTGAAAGAAGAAAAAGGAGACGGTTAGACCTTATACAAAGGTCCAACCTCAAACTAGACGGAAGTAAGCCTTACCGTACTTGAGAGCTACAGCCTTTCGAACCGCG
>Ga0315291_10001867_pt1 | contig 27848 bp, 24 predicted proteins | sample YL17G12_20_MG_FD_203070 | JGI IMG/M metagenome (GOLD analysis project Ga0315291, IMG submission 203070) | Sediment microbial communities from Yellowstone Lake, YNP, Wyoming, USA - YL17G12_20 | ecosystem: Environmental > Aquatic > Freshwater > Lake > Sediment | place: USA: Wyoming | collected...
AATGGTTCGAGTCCGCGTTTATCTGCGTGCATCTGCGGTTACACGTATAAATGCGATTCCGGGTTGCGTTCCGGGGCAATCTGTGGTAACATCTCAATTCAAAGTACGGGGTCGAGGAGGGGAGCAATAGTTCGCCGAGAGGAGCATTGCGTGACCGTGGCGCAGACCGAGTCTAAACGATGGGGCAGCAGCGCGCTCGAGTTCGAGCGAACCATCATGGACCTCGAGTACCAGATAGAGAGCCTCAAACGGTTCTCTGTCGGCGAGAATATTGATATAGCTATCCAGATCGAGGCGCTGGAACAACGGCTTGCGAACGAGAAACGGCGCGTTTTCTCGAACCTGACGCCCTGGCAAAGGATACAGCTTGCTCGCCACCCGTTACGTCCTCACACGCTGGATTATGTGAAGCTGATAGCAACGGATTTCATGGAGCTGCACGGAGATAGACGTTTTGGTGACGATAAGGCGGTTGTCGGCGGGTTTGCGACGATAGATGGTCGCCGCGTAATGGTTGTCGGTCACCAGAAAGGGCATGATACGAACGAGAAGGTGCAACGGAACTTCGGTATGCCTCATCCTGAAGGGTATAGGAAAGGGATAAGGCTGATGCAGCTCGCGGAGAAGTTCCAGTTGCCTGTAGTCAGTTTTTTGGACACACCGGCTGCCTATCCCGGCGTCGGAGCCGAAGAACGGGGTCAAGGCGAAGCTATCGCCTATAACCTGCGCGAAATGGCGAGGTTACGAACACCTATTGTTGTTGTGGTTGTCGGCGAAGGCGGGAGCGGCGGCGCGCTGGCGTTAGGCGTTGGCGACAGGATATATATGCTTGAGTATTCGATTTACAGCGTCTGTCCGCCGGAAGCGTGCGCCTCGATTCTCTGGCGTGACTCGGCTAAAGCTGAACACGCGGCTGCGGCCCTGAAACTGACCGCCGCGGACATGCTCGAACTGAGGATAATTGACGGGGTCATCCCAGAACCGCTCGGCGGCGCGCATCGGAACCCCGAGGAAACTGCACAACGTATCAAAGCGAAACTGAACGGTGCCCTTGGCGAGCTTGAAAGCATGGAACCGGATTCGCTCGTTGCGACACGATATGACAAGTTCCGGCGGATGGGTCAGTTCACGGAGGAACATGCGCAAGAGAGCGGGGGTTAAACCGGAAGAGGTCGTCTATTACGATGCGATAGTGTGCCCGAACGCACCCTCTGATAACATCGTCGTGAACGGGAAGACGTTGCGTATAGAGGTGACAGAGAAACCCGAGCGCGGCGCAGCAAACCGGGGTGTTGTCCGGCTCGTTGCTAAAACGTTCGGGGTAAACGCAACGGACGTCGAGATCGTTAGAGGATCGAGGGGGAAACGTAAACTGCTGAGGATAGGGAAGAGGTAATGAGCGAAATCCTGGACTTAAGAGCACAGATAAACGATGCGGTTGCTGCTGTGCGTCATATGACGGATTCAGCCCCTGATGTGGCAATCATCCTCGGGACGGGTCTTGGCGCGCTTGCTGAACAGATTGAAGGGTCCATTTCGTGCCCGTACGCGAACCTGCCCTATTTTCCTGTGCCGACGGTAGCGACCCACGAAGGGAACCTCGTGTTCGGGAGCCTGTCCGGCAAGAATGTCGTGACCATGCAAGGTCGGTTCCACTATTACGAAGGGTACTCGATGCAGGAGACCACCTTCCCGGTGAGGGTGGCGAAAGCGTTGGGAGCCAAGACCCTCATCGTGAGCAATGCTGCGGGCGGGTTGAACCCGCAGTTTCGTGCAGGCGACATGATGATTATCACTGATCACATTAATCTGATGGGCGGTAATCCGCTCATCGGTCCCAACGACGACCTGCTTGGACCGCGTTACCCGGACATGTCCGAACCGTATTCGACAGAACTTATCGAGCTCGCGGAAACGATAGCGCTTGAACAGGCTATGAAAGTCCAAGAAGGAGTCTATGTAGCTGTTGCAGGACCGAACCTCGAGACGGCTGCCGAGTACCGGTTCCTCCGGTATATCGGTGCAGATGCCGTTGGCATGTCCACAGTTCCGGAGGTGCTGGTGGCGGTACATGCCGGGTTGAAAGTCTTTGGCGTTTCGGCGATCACCGACGAGTGTTTACCAGACGCATTGCAGCCAGCGAATATTGAAAAGATTATTAGGATCGCGGGGGATATAGAACCTAGACTGACAAAACTTGTGGGCTATCTGATCGAGCGGATGCCATAACTTGGTTAACAACGAACCGGGAGACGGACACAGTTCGATTTCCGGTGATACACAGAAGAGGTGAAACATGAGAGCGTGGTTGGTACGAGGAATCCTGATTGCACTGTGCGGGTTTGTTGCATTCCAGATAGGCATCTCATTTCCGACGAGACTTCCCCAGCAGCCGTATCTCATAACGCTTGCCGGAGTCGCCGTAGCAGGGGCCGTCATCGCGCTGGAGAGATCCTTACGGAAACCGGTTGTGGATAAGCTTGTTCCGCCAGTGGTTGGTCTCATTCTGGGTCTTGTGACAGGCTACTTTCTGACCAACTATGTAGTGAACGTCTTGTGGTCGCCGTCCGACGCGGGGCTGAGCGTAGCTCAAGCTTCTTTGAGGGAAGCCGTGAGAACGTACCTTACCATAGGGTTGATGCTTGTGTTCGGATATTTTGGGCTAGCTCTCGGTATGACGCGGACTCCAACGACCGAAGAGATCGTTGAACGGGCGTTTCTCAAGGGGAGAGGCAAGTACCATTCGCCAAAACTCCTGGATACGAGCGTTATCATTGATGGCAGAATAGCCGATGTATGCAACAGCGGGTTCGTAGAAGGCACGCTCATCATCCCCCGGTTTGTGCTCAGGGAACTTCAGAACATCGCCGATTCCGCCGATCCGTTGCGGCGAGCCCGAGGACGACGTGGGCTCGATATGCTCAACAAGATCCAGAACCAGACTGACAAGGTTGACGTCCAGATTTATGAGACGGAACTTACAGACACTGAGAGGGTTGACACGAAACTCGTGGAAATAGCCCGACGGCTCGAGGCGAAGATCATCACGAACGATTTCAACCTGAACAAGGTGGCACAGATCGAAGGTGTCCAAGTGCTCAACGTGAACGACCTCGCGAACGCGGTCAAACCGGCGGTTCTTCCCGACGAAGAGATGATCGTGAAAGTGATGAAAGAGGGGAAAGAGCCCGGTCAGGGAATAGGATACCTCGACGACGGCACGATGGTGGTCGTTGACGGAGGAAAAGCGTACATGAGCAGAGAGATCCGGGTCGTTGTCACGAGCGTTCTCCAGACGACTGCCGGTAAGATGATATTTGCCAAGGTTGACAGAGTCGTCTCGCATCGGTGAGGTTTAGCGCTCCACTGGTGGTGTCTATTTCGTGGGTGCACCCTCACCCTTCCCTCTCCCAGTGGGAGAGGGTCTGGGTGAGGGTACCGCTTTGGAAAGCTCATGGTGAGAGGATAAACGTGCGTGTCTGCGTCGGAAGTTGCCCTGATTCTGCCCGCAGCGGGTCGCGGTGTCCGCATGAGACTGGGGCAACCGAAACCTCTCGTCGAACTGAGAAACAAACCCTTAATCCTCTGGACGCTTGAACCGTTCGTCGAACTTGATCTCACCCGTCAGACGGTCATAGTTGTTACCGAAGAGTCGGTTGATCGTATCAAACGCGTTGTTGAACACCATTTTGGACCGCGCCTAAGTCTTCGAGTCGTTCCGGGCGGTCTAGACAGACAGGGTTCGGTCTATAATGGTCTGATTGCGCTCGCGCCGACTACAGAGATTGTAATCATCCATGACGCGGTACGACCGTTCGTTGACCCGCAAACCGTATTGCTTTCGATCGAGGCAGCAAGAGCGTCCGGCGCAGCGACCGTGGCAATACCTGTTGTTGACACGATCATCGCCTTGAACGAGGATAACACGGTACGGGAAACGCTCAAACGGGAAGAGCTGTGGTCGGTTCAAACGCCTCAGACGTTCCTGTACGACATTATCCTCAAAGCGCACGAGCAGGCGGAGAAGGATGGCGTTCGAGCCACGGACGACGCTGAGCTGGTCCGCCGGCTCGGGCTGCCGGTGAAGGTCGTGACGGGTTCGCCGGACAACATCAAGATCACAACACCTTACGATCTGCTCGTTGCAGAACGGAACCTCGAGAAAAGGGAGATTTAGCATGCGCGTCGGTATCGGGTTCGATTCGCACAACCTCGTTCCGAGACGAAAGCTCGTGCTTGGCGGCGTTGAGATACCATTTGATCGAGGGCTCGAGGGCCATTCTGACGCGGATGTCCTCATCCACGCGGTCATAGATGCGCTGCTCGGCGCAGCGTGTCTTGGCAACATAGGAGACCATTTCCCGGATACCGATGGACGATACAGAGAGATTGCGAGCACAAAGCTGCTCGTCGAGACAATGGAGAAAGTCCGACATGTCGGATTCGGCGTCGTCAATGTGGATTCGGTGATAATCGCCGAGAGACCGAAGCTCAGCCCGTACATGGAGACCATGCGAAAGACGGTGGCTCAAACTATGAACGTGCCACACGACCGGCTTTCCATCAAAGCCAAGACGACCGAAGGGAAGGATGCGACAGGACGCGGCGAAGCGATTGCGGCGTACGCAGTAGTTTTGCTCGATGAAAGCGGGTGAGACAAAGCGAGCAACGTCTCTGCGCGGATGAAGAGGAGGCAGACAAGAATGTCTGCCCCACCTGGAGGTAGGATAACACTGGTGAATCCGGATACTCCTGGAACCGCTTGCTCTGGGCGCGATTAGCCGCTGCACATGGTGAAGTCTAAAGGTTGGTGGGACAGACATTCTTGTCTGTCACCGGCGTTTTCAAGAGTGAGGACCATTGAAAAGCGCATGACACGCGGGCTTTTGTTGTCATTCCCGCGTACGCGGGAATCCAGAAAGATGATGACTTTGCGTGTGCGCACTTAAGCCGTACAAACGCGAAATGACTGCCAGGAAAGAACAGCTTGACATCCTGCTCCATCAGCGCGGATACGCACCGAGCCGCGAGAAAGCGCGCAGCATCGTCCTTTCCGGCTGCGTTTTCGTGAACGACAAGAAGGTAGACAAAGCCGGAACGAAGGTGGATGCTGAATCAGAAATCGAGGTGCGCGGTTCGGCTTCGAAATACGTGAGTCGCGGGGGCGATAAGCTCGAAGCGGCGTTACGCGCGTTCTCGATAGACCTGAAGGAGAAGGTCGCGCTCGATGTCGGCGCTTCGACAGGCGGGTTTACCGATTGCATGCTCCAACACGGCGCCCGAAAAGTCTATGCGGTTGATGTCGGATACGGTCAGCTCGCGTGGTCGTTACGGACTGACTCGCGCGTCATCGTGATCGACAGAACGAACATCCGTTATGTGAAACCGGGTTTTCTGCCGGAGGAGATTGACTTTGCTGCCGTGGACGTGTCGTTCATCTCGCTGAGGCTTGTGCTCGAACCGGTGATTGCTCTCATGAAGGAACAGGGCGAACTCGTAACTCTGATCAAACCGCAGTTTGAGGCTGGTCGAGACCAGGTAGGAAAAGGCGGTGTTGTCAAAGACCCTCAAGTGCACAAACAGGTGCTCGATTCTATCATTGAGTTTGCCAACTGGATAGGGCTGCACTACGGCGGCTGTGTCGAATCGCCGCTGCTCGGTCCTGCGGGAAATCGCGAGTTTCTAACATATTTCCGGAAGACGAAAGCGACAGAACGATGAGATTGGGCCCAGAACGCGCTTCAGAACTCGGCTTCGGGATAGAGGGGCAGACACCGAGATTGCCACGCTCTCTTCGGTCGCTCGCAATGACAGTGCAAGGTGTAGGGGAGGCGCTTGCCGCCTCCCGCCATTCGTAGGGGCGCCGTTTGCTGCGCCCAAAGCGGGAGCTCGCAAGGGGCTCCCCTACATCCCCGCGGGATGAGTCAGCATCGTCATTGCGAGGAGCGCAGCAACGAATCAATCTCGATTCGGCTGCACAGGAGGCTTTGAAACAGGCTCAAGGAAAAGACCTCATGCTTGAGATATTGCGCATAAAGAATTTCGCGCTCATTGACGACCTCCAAGCGGAGCTTCGATCCGGGCTCAATGTCCTGACTGGCGAAACAGGTGCCGGCAAGTCCATCATTGTCGGGGCGCTCAACCTCGTGCTCGGCATGAGAGCGTCATCCGACGTGGTCAGAAGCGGCGCGACAGAAGCCCGTATCGAAGCGCTTTTCAATATAGAAGGGAAACCTCGCGTATCCCGACTCGTGGATGAACTCGGCTTCGAGAACGACGGTAAACAGTTGGTGCTCGCACGGACGATAGGCGCCGAGGAACGAAGTCGCTGTTACGTCAACGGCGCACTGGCGACCCTGAGCGCGCTCGCGCGTATCGGAAACGAACTGGTGGACTTCCACGGGCAACATGAGCACCAGTCGTTGCTCAGAACCGAAAAACAGATGGAGCTGCTCGACGAGTTCGCCGGCGTTACGCCGTTGCGTGCCAGCCTTGCTGAAGTTTACAGGAAGTTGCTGGACATCAAAGGGGCGATTGCTCAGCTCGATCAGGACGAACGGGAACGCGCACGCCAGATCGAGTTTCTCACCCACGAAGTGAAAGAGATTGATGCAGCCACGCTCGATCCCCTCGAAGAGGACAGGTTGCGCGACAGAAGAAAGATAGTCGCTAATGCCGAACGGCTCTTCTCTCTGTCCGAGCAGGCGTACCAGGCACTCCATTCTGAAGAGAACTCCGTCGTAACAAATCCCGCGATGCTTCGCAAATCGCTCAGCGAACTTGCCGAAATTGACGCCAGCTTTAAGCCGTTCGTGGATTCCCTGGACGAGCTTCAACATCAGTTGGACGAGCTCGCAGTCACGTTGCGTGACTATGCCGGAACGCTCGAGTTCGATCCGGGCGAACTTGATGCTATCGAAACGCGACTGCGTCTGATCAACTCGCTCAAACGCAAATATGGCGATTCTATCGCTACCATTCTTGAGTATGGGGAGAAGTGTAAACGGGAGCTTGCAGCGTTAGAATCGCACGACGAACGGCTTGCGGATTTGCAGCAGCAGCGTGACAAAATCCTTTCCGAATCTCTCGCGCAGGCAAGAAAGATATCGGACAAGAGAAAACGTGCCGCACGAGAGCTTGCCACAAAGGTCAAACGCGAACTCGATGCGCTCGGCATGCCCAGAGCGACATTTGAAGTGCGAGTTGACCGGCGACCTGACGAAGAACTTACTGCGACTGGTCTTGACGATGTCGAATTCATGTTCTCAGCCAATCCGGGCGAGCCTCCAAAACCGCTTAAAGACGTGGCTTCAGGAGGCGAAATCTCGCGCGTGATGCTCGCGCTGAAAACCGTGCTCGCCGAAGCGGACGATATCCCGACGCTCGTCTTTGACGAGATAGACGCAGGGGTCGGCGGCGCTATGGCGAGAACGCTTGGAGCAAAACTCGCTGAGGTCGCCCGGTCGCATCAGGTCATCTGTATTACCCATCTGCCGCGAATCGCGGCGACCGCTAATCATCACATTCGCGTCACAAAAGAATCTGAAGCCGGGCGGATGGTCACGCATATCACCACCCTTGACAAAGAGGAACGCATCAAAGAGATCGCGACACTGCTCGACGGCAGAAAGTTGAGCAAAATCAGTCTCCAACACGCTCGGGCACTGCTTGAACGATGACCTGCACCGAACGCGCCTTCCGGCTTGACGGCAGGTCGCACGCCGTGCACCCCTACCGCGCCTGTTACCGCATTCTCACGTAGGCGCGGGTTTCAAACCCGCCCGGCACGGCAGGTTTTTGAACGAGAGGCACACCCACAGCTAGCTTGGCGGTGGGGCGGGCATTCTTGTCTGCCGCACCTCATTCAACCGAGGTAATCTGAGGCGGTGTGGGCACGGCATGCCGTGCCCGTACCCTTACGATACTCATTGGGTAAGCAAAGTTGACAATGTGCGGATCTTGCGTTGCATGAGCTGGCATCGGTCGAACATATCCGTGTACAGTTGAAGTGTCCCGCGTGCGAGGTCGCGGACATCACGCCCTTCGAGGTTCTCCTTTTCGAACTCGAAAAGCGATTCGAGCGGTCTGACGACTTCGTACGTTCGTCCGGCGACCTTGATCCTGTCGTCTGTCCGAGCAAGTTCGCTTACAAGCGGTCTCAAGGATGAATATCGAACATCCGGCTGTCCCAGGCGAGCAATAAGTCCCTGGGCTTTCACGATACCATCTGCTGCTATAGCTGCAAGCTCGCCGAATGCCACACCGTCCGATTCGAGCTGTGGCACAACGTCATCCTGCCCTTTGTAGTATCCGAGGAGCCGTTTGAACTCCTGTTGATCTTGCTCGACGCTACCCTGCCCGTCGAGGAACTCCATCCACATGGACCTGTACGCCATATTGATCGCGTCTTTTGCCGTCAACGGGCGACGAATAAGCGGGACGTACTCTATCATCCCGTCATCTCTGAACCGCGAGACGAAATAGTTCAGCCGGTCGAGTTCTGGCGCATCCTCGATTTGCTCGATTTGACGGTTCCTGCTCTGCCGCACAAGTCCGATAACCCGTTCGACATCCCGCGCGGTTATGTAGTCCTTGCATCTTCTATCGGTGCACTTGAACGTCACGCGACATGGCGTACACTCTATCCTCGATTGGATCACAATATGTCCGTCGCCATACGGACCGGTCTCGTGAAAATAGATGTTGCTGAAACAGAGGTCTATTATCGAGGTCTTGGTCGTAGCGGCAACGTGCATCACACCGGTGTCGTTTGTCACGAGGACATCCGCCCGGTCAACTATCGCGGCGAGTTGATGGATGTTCGATTTGCCGAAGGTATCTATAGCTTTCTCGCGCATGACCTCCATGATCCGTACGCCAATGGGTCGCTCCTCTTCAGTTCCAAGAAGCACGACTTTCGCGTCGTGTTCGTGAATCAGCATGTCAGCGAGTTCGGCGAACCGTTCCGCAGACCACCTCTTCGCCTCGTCGCTTGCACCCGGTTGCAGGCACACGACAAGATCGCCATCTCCGACACCCTCTCGCGTGAGCAATTCGTGCGCGTAACGGCGAGCCGACTCATCCACAGTAAGGTCGAGCCGCGTATGAGGAGGCACGTCTCCACCGAACTTGCGGTACGCGTCCACGATGTTGAACTGGTTATATGCGCGGTTGAAGATCGAGTTAATGAAGTAGTTCGGCCAGCGCCCCCGAATCACCCTCAACCAATCCTCGCTCAGTGTGAGACCGCGAACATCATCGCACGGAACGAGCCGCAACAAGAGAGCGCTGAACTTGCTGTGACTAAGATTGATTATCGTATCGAACCGTTTCGCGCGAAGCGTCTCGATGGTGCCTCGCAACTCATCGTAACACCGAAGCAGACTTGCTGAATCGTCCAGCATCAGGTCATCGAGCATCCGTTGCGGCTCGAAATATATCATCTCGTCAACATTCTTGTTCCCTTCGAGAACCTTTGCCATGCTCGGAATGATGTACAGACACACATGACAGTCCGGGTATTGCTTCTTGAGACCGGCGAGTAACGGCGTGGTCTGTAACGTATCACCCATCCGGGTCAGTTGGACTACGAGAATCTTTCGCATCGCAGACCTGTCACCAACGTGCATACCCGTTCATCGCAATCGCGGTTTCGCGTACTGAACGTGTGCCGACCATGGCGCTCACGTAACCGCATCACGACGCTGTGTCAGAACGACTTTCGGGTTATCGGCGATCTCTTTGAGCATCATGACTATCGCTTCCGGCTCGGAAAGAGACCCTTCCCGTTCGAGCACTTTGGCGGACATCTCTTGGAGATTGAACGGCACATCTGCGGGGAGCGTATCAAGAAACGAACGCAATTCAGAATTCGCGTCGGGACGCTTCCGCACATCGCCTACCGTCCAGTACTCCTTGTCGTGTTGTGCGAGAAGTCTATCTCCGGCACGTTCCAGAATGAACTCGAACATCTGCGCCATTCTGTGCTGGTACGTGTGTTCTTTGTGCGCCCGCCTTTGTGCTCGTTCAGCGATAGCCGCTCGTTCATCGTCGTGTGACAGATAGTAGTCAATCTTGTTGCGCAAGTCGCGCAAGTCCTTGAACGTCACGATCTCGGAGTCCGGCTCAAAGAACCCGTGCACCTCTTCTCGCTCATCAACGAGCTGGAACCCGCCACATGACGCGACCTCAAACAGACGCGGGTTGACAAAATCGCCTGTAGGGTCTATCCCTTCGTGCTGTGCCGAAGAATGGAGGTTGAGCGAAATTTTTGACGCATTGATTATCCTGACCATCTCGTCGGTCGTGAACGGTGCACCGTCGTTCTGAACAAACTCCCGGAGCGCGAGACTCTGTCTCCAATCCGTACCCCATATCTTGAAATTGTAGTCCACGAGACCTTCAAACATCTGCTGTCGGTTATAGTATCCTGCTCCGGCGAAGGATATGTCGCTGCCGAAGCGCTTCGTCTCGTCATGAGTAAGTTCGAGCTTCGTATGCACCTGAGGATCGCACCCTGTCGGGACGTACGCGCAGTTGCTGACGCCTGATGACTTGAGTTTCTCGATGAAATCGCCCTCCTGAATCGTGAAAAAGAAATCATAGAGAGGAGCAACCGCTCGCCAGTATTCAAGATGCCGATAATTTTCCACGAACCAGAACGCGGTGACGATTCCGCGATTGCGAAGCTGCTTGAGCGCGTTCTCCTGGACGGGAGCCTGAGCTAGGGCGAGCACGATATGAGGACGTTGTTCGAGCGCTCGCGCAAGCATAAGTTCCGACAGAAACAGCATGAGAATCTCACCGGTGCGATCGCGCAACACGGAGCTTGATACGCGTTGCTCGATGGACTTGTACGCATCGTAATAGATGCTGTTGTCAATATAATCTACGCGATGTCCCATCGCGGTAAGCGCGTTTGCCACGTACCGCGAGACAGGCAACGATCCGCCATAGATAGGCGAGACAACCGTTATCTTCGACCGCCTCTGTCGCGCTCGAACCTTGCCGATTTCCGAATCCAGACGGTCATAATAGCTCGATGCTATACGCACCGATGCGGCGTGACGGAACGGTTTTTCACAAGCCCTAACAGCGTCCTGAAACGCAGGATCATTCGCGACTTCCGACGGATCGCGCCCTACGAAAAACAGGCACCGCTGGGCGTTGTCAACGGTCCCCGACTCGACAAACGCCCGCGCAATATCCTCGAGAGCCTCGACCACGACGAGCCGTTCTGCGCCTCGATTGAGCAACTCTTGCAGATGGTAGCCAAGACCCATGCCGTACACGATCACCGTACCGGTGAACGAACGGTTCTCGGCATCCACCAGCCTCGCAGCTTCTTGCTGCGGATCGTACTTGCTATGGAGCAACACCCCGTCCACGGAAACGGTGCGCGATCCGTTCGCAGCGGTCAGCGCCTGCACGTTGCCGGAAAGTGGACGGCTTGCCAGACGTTCTTTTGCTTGGTTCCACGTCTCACCAATGCTCCCCATTTCATCCCTTCCGCGCAGCCGCGTCAATCTTGGCGAGCAGGTCGCGAGCATCTTTGCGTTCGGGATCGAACGTGAGGATGGTATCTATAGCATTTCGCGCCCCGTCGTACTGCCCCGCCTTGTACAACACACCCCCAAGAATAAACTGAATATCGAGGTTTGCTGGATAGTATTGGAGATATTTTCTGAGATACTTTTCCGCAACGGTGAGCTTGTTCAGCTCATACGCGACCTGCACGAGATTCATGAGTGCCGGCATGTTCTCGAAATTCGCATCGAGCGCCTTACTGTATGCTTCAAGAGCTTGGTCGCGCTCACCTTTCGCCCAGAGGGCAAGCCCGATCCCGCAGAACGCTTTATCGTTTTGCGGGTCACAATGAGCAGCATGCCGGAACCGGACGAGCGCCTCCTTGTACCGTTGCTGGAGCACCAGTACCGCTCCGAGACCCGTTAATGCGCGATCGTTTGAAGGTTCCAGACCAACAGCTTCCTTGTACCGTGCCTCTGCGTCAGTAAGCCGGTCGAGTTTCGCCAGACATTCGCCTTGCAGGATAAGAGCCTCCACTCGGTCGGTGCCGGATCGGTCCGCCCGCGCGAGCGTTTCCAGAGCTTCGCGGTATTGTCCTGCATCAGTCTTCCGGCGAGCAAGCGCAATCGGGTCGTCAACCTTCTTCTTCGCGACAACAAGGTGCTGAATGATGGTGAGGTCCTTGAACTCCTCATCATTCAGCCCGCGAATAGTCACGCGACCAAAACTGAACGTTCCGTCAGGACCAGGTTTGGCGTTTTCAAGCTCGCGCCGCACCGACGCACTGCGTCCGACAAGCTCGTACCCAGCCGCATCAAACATCCTCATGATCTCGGTAAACGTGAAGAACCGCAAGTGAGTCCTATCGAGTATTCCCTGGTCTGTGTACCGCCAGAACCCCTCGACGAGATTGTGAATCACTTCGAAGTACCGGACGTTCGGTATGCTCGCGATAACCACTCCGTGGGGACTCAGGTATTCGCGGAACCTGCGGAGCACCGCTTCAGGGGCGATGAGATGTTCGAGCACATCAGCGAAGATGATGCAATCGAAACTTGACGGTTCGAAGGGCAGCTCAATGTGTTCCACATCGCCTTCGATTACCTTATCGAGCACCTTCCGGGATCGTGCAGCGCTCTCGGGATCTCGCTCTATGCCGACAACCAGCTGGAACCCCATCTCTTTAAGCAGTCTACCTGTCTCGCCTGCCGCACAACCGACGTCCAAAATGCTTCGCGCAGTCTGAGGAACCAGCGTCGCGATCTCTTTTCTCCCGCGTCTCGAATATCCGCCCGGCTCGAACCGACCGGGCGATCTTTTGCCCCGTTCGAGTGAACTGAATATGACGCGTTCGAGCTCTGCCGCCCGGTGAGCGTACGTATCGCGCGCAAGCACCTGCTCCCGACCCTGCCGGGCGATTCTTTCTCTGAGATCTTCATGCTCCAGGTAGTACCGGACAGTCTCGATGAGGTTACCATCGTCGTATATGACGAGCTGTTCGCGGTTTTGGAACAACTCCTCGAGCCCACTTCCGGGCGCTCTGTCAGTCACTAGCATCGAACCGCATGCTAACGCCTCGAACACGCGCATGTTCATGTCGTTCTTCAACGCGCTATTGAACACGATACGAGACTCGTTGAACACGCGCACCATATCCTCGAAAAAGCACCGTTCCACATGCACGTTGAACCGGGTGGACAGCCATTCGAGCAGGTGTTTCCGCCGCGGGTTGCTTTTCGTGAGGCTTCCCACAAACCCGACATCATACTCCTTCTCAACGTGGTCGTATTTCCGGTACATCTCCGGGTCACAAGCGAGCGGCAGCCAGTGTACCTCGCGACATCCGGCTTCTTTGAACGCCGGAACGTACTGTTTCTGAGCGATAAAGACGAAATCGAACAGTTGCGCCCACTTAAGGTGCCAGTCGAGATTGATATGCGAATCTATCAGGTAACATGCTTTGGGACAGCCAGCCGAACCAATGTCCAGCGGCGTGTAGTTTATTCCCGACTCCACCCAGAGGAACAGTTCCGGTTCAAATCCTGCAGGCAACGATTTCATGACGTCAGCGATGCTCGATTCCAGAGCCGCCGGAATGTCGTGTTGCTTCACTCTATCCTTAACGGCGACCATATCCCACGCTTTGAGAAACTCATCCGAGATCACTGGACCGCACGTAACAACGGTGTGCCGTTTGCGGAGCGCGCGTTCCAGATACCACGCCGTCGTCGTCGGATTGGCAACGTACGACATCAGGATATGCCGCCGGCGAGGTGCCGGACCAAACGAAAGCTGACGCGGTTCTATCTCCGTCGGACGCCGTTTCGGGATAGCTGCAAGAAGCTCCGGATCAAACTCATAGCTCCCGATCTCCGCCCGCTCATGGAGCTTGCGACCGGCGCCTCGTCGTGAACTGGCACGCGCGGCAGCGCCGCCTACCGCCTCACCCACTTCCGCACGCCACTTCTCGATGAAATCGCAGATACTGAACTGGTCAGAAACGGTCTGTCGCGCTCCCTCGCCTAACCGACGCGCCTTGTCTCTATCAGCAAGCAACTCCTGAACTCTCTCGCGGAGCTGATCCAGATTATCGGAGATGTATCCGTTCTCGCCGTTGCGTATCGGCGATATAGCGTTAGCCGTCGACACAACAGGCATTCCCGTCGCCATCGCTTCGAGCATAGCGAGGTTATACCCATCTTCACGTCCGTCAACGGTCGTGTTGAGAAAGAGCCTGTGGCTCCGATAGTGTTCTCGGAGATCGTCGAAGCTCTGCGAAATCCTGCTTCCCGGTATTCCGGGATTTAGCCCGAGCACCGTTGACGGCAACCCGCGCAGTATGGCTTCCTGCTCAGAATATCCCATCATCAGGTCGCGTTCCCTGATCAAGTTACCGACACGCAATACGCGCGACACTTCTCCGCGATACCCTCCGTACTCCGCAATGTCAATCCCGGGCAGTATGACGGTTCCCGGAAGACCCCAATCCTCCCGTTTACTTTCGGAAATGAAAACCAACCTGAGGTTGGGCGTTACCGCGAACAGTTCATCCCGTATCTTCCTCAGATACTCGTCTCGCTCAGATTCGTTGCCACCCAGAGTAAGGGACGTTGACAGCCTGTTATGGAGCACCAGCACTTTAGGAAGGTCAAACTGGACAAGGTGGGTGAGATCGAGAATGTTGTGAGCAATGACGAGATCAAAAGTGCCGCTCGAAAGACCATCCTGCCATTCGCGATCCGCAGCTACTCGCACGTTTTGGGAAACGGGACGCATCCGCAGGTCCCACCTGCGCGGACCAGACCCGGCATCGGGTTCAGCAACCACAAATGAAAAGCCTGTCTTCGCCAGAAGACATATATACGGCTCGTGCCAGTTGAATGTGAGAATGTTCACGGAGGAAAATGTTTGCACCAGACGATCATGCCGGTTACGAAAAGTTCGTTTTCATCATGGTGCGGAGTTCGTTCACGATTCTGAGTTCGGTATCCAGCCGAGGTGCTAGCTCGTGTTCAAACAAATCTCCAAGCAAGACATAATCGTTCATCTTAAGAGCTCGGAGCACCTCCTGAAGGAACTCGTTTAGCTCCGCATGATGTTCGTTAACTGATCTCTCGTCAACCTCGCACTCGTCCAAGTCGAGTTCCATCGTTTCCGCGACCCACCGTTCCCGCGAGACTATCTCCATCCAGACTTCCGTGACGCGCTGGCATCCTTCTAGCCCTTCGGCAATTCTCCCCTCCTGAAAGACAGCAGCTAGCTCCCGTACCACCTGCGCCAATGTCGGGAGATGCTCCTCAACTTCCGAAAGCGCGCGGTCCGCCAGCGACGCGGTAAGCTCACTCTGTACGTGCACCGTGTCGAGATCCTCGACAGAGCTCGCTGCCCCGTCCTGAAGCTCCTGCGCTGACACTTCCCGCCCGTTGACCTGGACAGACACCATCGTCCTTCTCCGGTCGGACAAATAGGAGTCCACTCGCTGCAACAGTGCACCGAGCGACATCCCGGACTCTATGGTCACCGGGTTCATCACCCCGTCAACAAGGAGGTCCATTTCGCGATAGCCTCTCGTCACCGCTAACCCGTTTCAGCCGCCCTTAGCGCCTTTGTTTTCCGGCCTGAGCGGCTGTTGAATGAGCTTCTGCAGCTCCTCCGTCTTAGCTTGAGCCTTAGCCGCCTCGATGTTCTCCCGCTGAATCGCCATATATATCTCCATCCGGTGCACGGTTATCTCGCGCGGAGCAACAACACCAATTCTGACCTGGTTCTCTTTCACCTCGAGGACCTTCACCTCGATGGTGTCTCCGATCATTATGCTCTCATTCTCTTTACGCGTCAGAACGAGCACCGGACGTCCCCACGGGAGCCTCTTCAGCGACTCCAGTTAAGAAGTATTGCACCGGATAATCTGATTCGTGCAGAACCACCTGTTTTGCAAGGTTTCTCTTGGGATTGTAGATTATGGGCGCTTTGAGATTTGTCCGTATTTTCGACTTATCTTCCGGTACAACCACGATGGTGAGCAGATAGGCGTCTTCAGCCGTTTCCAGTTCGAGATCCTCCACCTCGCCCGCGTCCAGTCTCACCTCATAGTTGGGCATGACCTGGAGCGGGTCCATAACGATGAAAGCTAACTCGGGTCTGTCACATGACTGGAGCCACCAGATCTTGCCGTCGCCCGGACCCTCAACGATTATGTACTTGTGACAGTCCGAAAAGCCCAGTATCGGCTGCGTGAAACGCACCACCTTACTCTCATCAACGTCCAGGGTCCCGAACCGGGTCGTTTCGACCTTCATGTCCTCTCCTTTCGCCGTTGGTCCCGGGCACGGCAGCATACAGGAACCTCGATTCCTGCTGCCACCGGCACACTATCTTTAGCAGATTCAAGCGATAAAATCAAGAAGTGATGGCTGAAGCACCCGCGCGCCAGCATTGAGCGCTGCCTGAAGCGCGTTCTGCTGCGCGTTCAACCGCACCGTCGTATCAATAAAATCAGCATCCTCAATCTCCGACAGGTGGGTTCCGAGATTCAGATGTTGATCCTCAAGTCGCTGGTTGACGAGGTCGAGCCGGTTCATCTTTGCGCCAAACAGCGCCACCCCATCCAGCAGTTCGGTCATAACAACGTCAAACTCAGCCAGCCGAACGTTCGATAAGCTGTCTGTATCGCCCGCACGGAGGTCATCTCGAATGTCTATGAGCGTCTGAAAGGCATCCTGAGTTCCCTGAAAGATCGCGCTCCCGGGCTCATTGACCGGCACGGTAACCCCGGGCGATACGCGCACGCTGAACCGGTCGCTGTTGCCAGCGTAAGAGACCGCCGTTATCTCTCCCCCGACAACCGCAGCTCGAAATGGCGCTATGCGCGTCCGCGTTCCGCTGAAAAGATATCGGTTATTCGATTCCGTGTTAGCGAGGTCCACCACCGCCTCAAGTATCTGGTTTACTTCCAGTGCGATGCTGTCCCGTTGTTGCTGGTTGAGCGTCCCCGTAGCCCCTTGCACGGTAAGCTCACGAGCTCGGTTGAGATTGTCTATCACGGTGCGTAAGGCTGATTCCGATTCGCTCGCAAATGTGGATGCATCGCGCACGTTCGCGACGAACTGATTGGTGTTCGTTATGGTGCTGCGGAGATCAATGGCACGTGTCGTACCTACCGGATCGTCCGACGGGGTGTTGATCCGCTTGCCGGTCGAGAGGAGCCGCTGGGTCTGCGCCAGACGCCTGTGTGCGTTCTGGATATCAGCTAACACGGTATCTACCAATATCTGCGGCGTTATTCTCGCACCCATCTGAGCCTTCCTCCTTATCAAGACCCGCGCGCTACACGATGTTCAGGAGCGTTTCCAGCAGGTCGTCAATCACGGTGAACACGCGCGCCGAAGCCTGAAATCCTCGCTGGTACTTCGTCAGATTAGCCACTTCCTCGTCAATGTTGACTCCCGAAATCTCTTCCCTGCGCCGGTCAATGTTCCGGCGAAAGCTCTCGGCGATGTCGCTCAGGTCCGACGTGCGCTGGGTTGTCACTCCGAGCGATGCCATTGCCTGACCGTAATAGTCATTGAGCGTCGAGGTTCCCTCGTTCAGTACCGCCGTATCCTGTAATGCTGCCATAGCGAGCGCGTTCCGGTTATCGCCGGTATCGCGAGGGTCTGAACTCAACCCGGTAGCGATCATTCGCTCATCGTCAACAATGACCGGGTTCACGGCGATATCCGAGGCATCCGACCCGCTGAAAAAGCTGTTCGATCCGAGCACTGCGAGGACGCTGCTCGTATCGTTGGAAAACGTGAACGAGTACCCGGGATTCGCTGTGATAACGAGCCGGTTGTCACCCGATATCGAGGCGGACATGTTTGCCACCGCATCAATATTTGCCGCTAAGTCCGCAAGGCTATCATCCGGACCTACGCCGTCCAGGTCAACCGTAATGACTGTCGTGATGACGTTCCCGAGGCTGTCCACGACATTGATCGCGAAGCTGCCGTTGGTCGGAGTGAACTCAAGACCCGTAGCAGCACCATCATCCAGATCAGCGTTGACGTCGAGCACGCTATTATCGCTCGTCAGACTGTCGAAGCCGACCAGCCCGTTCCCTTGAGCGTGAATCTTATTGAACTCAAAGATGAGCGTTCGAGCGAGTTCATCAATCTTATCTGCAACCTCTTTGATGTATACGTCGCGCGCGTCCAACAGCCCTCTGAACCTCCCCCCGGAGATGTTCAGGACTCGTCCCGTCGAGGCGATCACGACTTCCACAAAATCGGGACGTTCAGGGTCAATCGTCGGGTTGACTTGAGTGGCCACCTCGCTCCAGTATGCGCCGTCCACGATCGCCTCGCCACCTACCATCACGGTGACCGCGCCGTTGTTCATCTCCATGGTGCGTATGTCCATCAGTTCAGCAAGCCGGTCGAGGAGCACAGTGCGTTGATCCCGGAAATCATTAGCGGTCTTCCCGCCAGCTTCAGCCCTGACAATATTCTGATTCAGCCCAGCGATCTGTTCCGTGAGGCTGTTCACCTCGGATACCCGCATTATGATTTCGCGGTTTGCATCCGTACGAAGCTGATCCAGGTTGCGTGAGACATCGTTGAAACCGTCCGCGAGAACAGATGCAGCAGCTACCAGGCTCGCGCGTAACGGTTGCTCTTCAGGATAGCTCGCAAGCGCCTGGACCGCCGCGAAGAAGTTGTCCATGAGCGAGCTTAATCCCATCTCGCTCGGTTCCTGGAATATATCCTCGATCCGGCGCAGAAAGTCCCGGCTCACCGTTAGCTCCATGGAATTCTGCGTTTCGTTCTGATACACCCCGTCGAGAAACCGGTCCCGTATTTGAAATATGTCGGCAACGGTGACCCCCCGACCTAACGGACCATAGCCGGTATTCTGCGGTTCTTTCGACACGAGCTCGGCTCTTTGGCGGGAATATCCGTCAGTGTCAACGTTCGCGATGTTATGACCTGTCACCTGGAGAGCTGTCTGGTGGGACTGCAGCCCAGAGAGCGCAATATCCAGCGTCGAAAATAGGTTACCCATACTTACCTCTCGTCACGCCTCCTTATCGAACAGACCGATGGCGGGTCGCCAGTCCCCGATGCCCGGACCGGATGGGTCATACGCGCCGTTGGAACCAGCCCTATCGCCTAATGATCGCACGGCGCGATCAACAAGCTCGAGGGAGCATGCCAGCAAAAACCTGTTTCGCTCGCTCGACGTGCGGATCTCGTCAACAACGTGCTGCAACCTCTCGTCATGGTCAGCGAACTGCGATGCATACGGTTCTTCAATGAACTGAAGGGTGACGTGTGCCTCAGCGGTATCACCGGAACACTCGCGCAGCAGCCCTGTGCGGGTCCTCTCGTGTTCAGCGATCGCCATGATGATCTCGTGTTGGCGGCGCGTGACCGCGCCAAGCCCGTCGAGATCCCCGGCACGTATCAGGTTCGTCGCCTGAGAGCACGCGTTTGCGAGCTCTTCATACAGACGCAACCTGTTACCGAGAATCTCATCAACCTCTTCCACACTCATGCCCATATGTTACGTTCCCCACTATATTTATCGGCATTTTTGGCAACATCTTTAGCCAATTCTCGCCAGTTCGTTCTCGATCAGCTTGGCTAGACCCAACTGGGGTGTGCCTGCTATCATGTCCGCGAGCCGTTCATCAATCATCTGCTCGTAAATCTCCTGCGCCCGCCCGCCATCGAACAAGCCTGACTTGGGTATGGTCTTTCGCATCTCTTTCAGAAGCTGATATATGAACAGAGAGGCTAGATCGCGGGCTGCTTGAACGCGCGACTGTTCGTCGTCGCTTGCTAGGACCGGTTGACCTCTGTCGAGAGCCGCCTGGAGCTTCGTGAGACGCGGCATACCGAATTGCAGGAGCCGGGAAGGTTCTATCGGGGTCACATAGGCGCCCGAGTCCATTCACATTATCTCCAGCTCAGCATGAAGTGCCCCAGCCTCATTAAGCGCTTGGAATATGCTGATCAGGTCGCGCGGAGTGACTTGCAACTTGTTGAGCGCTTCTGCAATCTCTTTAACGTCTGCGCCCTGAACAGGGATGAGACGCGCCTTTTCTTCCTTGACCTCCGCTGACACAGTTTCCGTGACAACCGTCTCACCCCGGGACAGAGGAGCGGGCTGAGACACTTCGGTAGCGACTTTCACTTCCACAGTCAGGTTACCGTGTGCAATAGCAACCGGCGACACCGTTATGTCACCGCCAATGACCACAGTACCTGTCCGCTCGTTGATGAGGACTTTTGCCGGTCTATCAGGCATCACCTCGACCTCCTGAACCGCCGCTATGAACCCGACGGGATCGGTCATCCATTTTTGAGGGATGGTCACGTTAATCATGCCGGCGTTAAGCGCAGCGGCAACGTTCTCGCCCAGAGTCTTGTTCACCGCTTCCGCAATACGTGATGCAGTAACAAAATCGCGCTGGCGCGGAAGGAGATTGATGCTCTGACCATCAGTAATGAGCGACGGGACCTCCTTCTCCACGACTGCGCCGCGCGGTATCCGTCCGACAGTCGGGTGATTCTTCTGGACGCCAGCACCTCCCGCAGCACCTCCACCCACGTTGAACCCGCCTATGGACACGGGACCCTGAGCGACCGCGTAAACCAGTCCATCTATACCTTCCAACAGCGTCTCAAGCAACGTTCCACCTTCGAGGCTCTTGGCGTCGAAGAGGCTGTTCACGACCACGTCTATTCGTGTGCCTTCCTTGGCAAACGGAGGAAGTTCTGCCGTCACCATGACGACGGCGACGTTGGCGGAACTCAGCTCTCTCACTTCTTTGATCTCGACCTGCATCCTGCGCAACAGCCTCTCTTGCGCTTTCAGCGCTGCCGCTGCTCCGTCGCCCGTGCCGTTCAATCCTATGACAAGCCCGTACCCTCGAAGAAAGTTCGGTCTCGCGCCTTGAATGTCAGCTACGTCTTTCACCTGCGGAGTCGCTTCAGTACGAACTACATAGACCGCTGAAAGCAAGAAGACCATGCTCGCGAAAACGACTCGTATTTTCATTCGCCCTCTTTCCTCCCACATCGCACGTGGGGGAGGGGCTTGTCCCCTCCCGCAGGTTGTAGGGCGCTGCTTGCCGCGCCCAAGACGGGAGCCCGCAAGGGGATCCCCTATGTCCGTCTTCCCCACACTAGAACGGGAATATGAAATCCAGAAGCCTTGTCAGGAACCCTCTCCGCTGGGAGTTCCACAGCGGTCCCCCGCCCTCGAACGAAATCTCAGCGTCCGCAAGCTGGCTCGACAGAACGGTATTCCGGGAAGTCACATCGCGCGCACGTATGATCCCGCGCACGACGATCTTCGTCTTTTCGCGGTCCACGACAAGCGTCTTCAACCCTTCAACGCGCAGGTTTCCTCCCGGCAACACCTCGACGACTCTCGTGCTGACCATCGCGCTGACCGTATTGTTCCGTTGAGTCGTTCCGCCACCGTCGAACTTGTTTTTCCCCTCGAGTTTCCACGCAGGCAAGCCGTTGCTGCTCAGGATGTTGAGCCCGCCTTTTCCCGTGAGAAAATCGCTCGTTGCTTTTGATTCGAGAGAGGAATCCTTCTCGGTCTCGGTCGAAGCGCGCGTCCGCGCGTCAGTCGTCTCGGAGATGAGCACCGTGATGACGTCCCCGATCTCAAACTGGATCTCCTGGTCTGAATAGAGCGACCCCCGGTCCTCGACCGCCTTGGTGAACAACGAGTCTGCTCTAACGCCAGGCACAGCGATTAATACCGATAGGAGCAGCACACAAATGAGCCACCTCGTTTTGAGAAACCTGAACGTACTGCTATTGAACAACCCTGACCGTGTCTCCATTGACCACCTCGCCGACCAACAGTTTCCTTGAATCCGTGTTCACCAACCGGATCACGTCACCAACCCTGCCATTGTCCAGAGCCTTCGCTTTTGCACTCACCCGGAATCCGTTTCCAGTGACCTCAGCCGCAACGACACTTCCGCGTTTAACTGCTAATGGACGCTCCACAGACCGAAGCGAGATCACCGACCCGGAGGGTATGGATTGGGCAGCAATTAGCCCGGCGAGCATCGAGCTATCCGTGATGTGACCCTTTGGGGCGCTCGCAAGGTCCTTCCTCACCATGTCGAAATCACCCTCGCCGATCGGTTCGCCACGATCCATGTCTCGTGCGGCAACCGCAACCTGCGCGAATGGATGAACGGTCGCCTTAACATAGAGCGTCCTGCACGGTTTGCCATCAACGAGTATCGTCGTCTTGAAAGGCGCATCACCGACGTATCTGTAGCCGGTCGGGCACTCGAATTCCACGGTGGTCTTTCCGGACGGCAGCCCTGCAATTCTCAAAGGCGTCTGTATATCAATGTTCGTGTCACACGCTTTCCATGGCATCTGAGATTCGACATAGGATCGAAGCATCGTTACCACGGTAGGCGTTACCGTGTCCGACCCTCCTGTTGATGCTGGTCTCGGACTTTCAAGAACGACCTCTTCCGTCGCGTAACCTTTATGATATGCGTTTGTGCTCGCAGACCTTGGGTCAGGAAGGACCTCAGCGCGCAAAGGTCCGCAAGCCCTCAGGAGACACACAAGACTCACAATGAACATCTGCATTACGATTGACCGTTTCACGCCGTTTCCGCCCTCAGTCAGTAGCTAACCTCGTTCACTTACCTTCGGATCGCGTTCGCAAGTTGCAACATTTCGTCGGAGGTCCTAATGACGTTCGAGTTCGCCTCGAAGGCGCGTTGCGCAATGATCAGGTTTATCATCTCTTCAACAACATTGACGTTCGAGTTCTCGATGTACCGCTGGAGCACGCTGCCGCACCCCTCGCTTTCAGGTTGAGCTTCGACAGGTGTCCCGGAAGCCGGCGTTTCAAGGTACAGGTTGCGGCCGAGCCTGCTGTCAAGCCCCGCAGGATTGGCGAATCGCGCCAGTTCGAGCGTCCCGACATTCGTCGGTGTCGGTGTTCCTGCCTGGAGCGCCGACACAACGCCATCCGTCGTTACGGTGATCTCAACAGTATCTTCAGGTATCGTGATTGCTGGGTCGAGCATATACCCGTCAACGGTTACTATGTTGCCGTTGACATCTCTCTTGAACGAGCCGTCTCTGGTGTACGCAATCTCACCGCCGGGAAGTGTAACCTTGAAAAATCCTTCGCCTTGAATCGCCATATCCAGGGGTTGTACGGTCTGGATCAGGTTCCCCTGGACAAACGAACGAGATATAGCTGACGTCCGAACACCATGCCCGATCTGGATACCTTCGGGTATGAGTACACCTTCTGCCGTCTCGACACCCGGCATTCTCAATGTCTGGTAAAGAAGATCCTGAAAGCTCACCCGGCTCTTCTTGAAGCCGGTCGTATTGACGTTTGCGAGGTTGTTTGCAACCGTATCAACATTGCGTTCCTGAGCCGACATCCCCGTTGCTGCTGTGTACAGTGCCCTCATCATGGTAGGATGATTCCTCCCTCTTCAATGTCCGGTGCGTTACACCCGCGCAACATCGTTAATCGTCCTGTCGAGAGTGTCATCAACCGCACGGAGTACTCGCTGGTTCGCTTCGAAGTTGCGTGCCGTCACGAGCATCGTGAGCATCTCTTTCGCTGCAGAAACGTTGGAGGATTCCAATGCGCCTGAGATGACCCTCACCCGCTCTGGAGTTGCCGGAGCAACACCTTGCGGCGCAGCGAACATCGTGTCCCCCACCCTCGCCAGCATCCTCGGGTCGTCAAACGTAACGACCTTCAACGTGCCTCGCTCAGACCCGTCAACCATCACGCGACCGTCTTCAGTTATTGCTACGTTCGCGCCGCTTGCCGTGATCGGTCCACCCTGACCTTGAACTTTGTGCCCGCTCTCGGTCACCAGTTCGCCCGATTGGTTGAGCGCAAAATGACCGCCCCGCGTGTAAAGTGTTGTTCCCGGCGCGGTCTCCACGACGAAAAATCCCGGTCCATCGAGCGCCACGTCGAATCGTTCACCTGTCTGTTTGATCGGTCCCTGAGAGAAGTCGCTTGCTGTCGCATCCATCAGCATGCCGCCGCCCGGTACAGCGCCTCGATCAATCTCTATGGCACCTATGGCGTTCAGATAAATCTGGTAGAACCCTCTCATGGCAGGTATCGCCTTTTTGTAGCCGCCCGTGCTCACGTTAGCGATATTGTTTGCGACGGCTTCCTGACGCACCTGTTCGCCGAGCATGCCGCTCGCGGCGCTGTAAAGTGCTTTGATCACTGCTCTGCCACCTTTCGGAGGGACGCGCTCTGTCGCGTCCGTTCTGTGCTCCATTTCAGAACCACATACGGAGTCCTGAAATGCAGCCCTATAGTTGAAACTGCCGTGGTGCCCCACCACGGCAGTCGCTATTGTTAAGGTTTGGCCCGGGCTAAAATCTTGATGGGATCAATGTGCTTGATGGGAGCACGTTTGACGATTCAGTCCGGGGCCAAATGTTTGTATCAGCTACCCCATCCCGTAACTGCCATTTTCACTTATCTGCATTGTACTAGAGCAACCACTGTGCCAATCTCGCTGTCACAGAGGCGATGTCTGCGCAACTCGTTATCCGACAGCGAGCTGCAAGCGCTCTCTGAAGTCCGGCACCATCGGACTGTCACGCGGCGTTTGTTCACCGCAAGCTGAAAAAAATGCCCGCCCTCGGAACTTTTTTCCGACCAGAATTGACACTCTGATGTCGGATTGTTAGGATAGTATTTGACGGTAACCGTCGCGCAGCTAAGCAAGCGTGGGTTGTAGGGGCGGGTTTCAAACCCGCCCACCTTCGGGGAAATCTCTAAATGACGCGTCCTGAAACGATCATCACGCTCACAACGGATTTTGGCACACGCGACTGTTATGTTGCCGCAATGAAAGGTGTGATAGTTAGCATCAACCCCAGCGCTCATATAGTTGATCTCGGTCACGAGATCGAACCGCACAATGTGGTTGCTGCTGCTTTGTTCCTCAAAGGCAGCGCTCCGTTTTTCCGTGATGGCACGATTCATGTTGTCGTCGTTGATCCGGGCGTCGGAACAGATCGTCGAGCGCTCTGCATCAAAGCCGGAGAGCAGTACTATATCGCGCCGGACAATGGCGTCCTGTCGCTCGTCGTGACGCCCGAGACACCGTTCGAGGCCGTAGCGATAGAGAATGCGCGGTACATCCGATCTACAGTAAGTGCGACGTTTCACGGTCGAGATGTGTTCGCACCTGCCGCTGCGCATCTGTCTCTCGGCGTGAGCATGAACGAGCTTGGAACGGCGGTGGAAGACATCGTGAGGCTCGAGTTGCCCGTCCCTATCGTACTCGATGACGGTGACGTCGAAGCGCACGTGATACATATTGACCGGTTCGGCAATCTCATAACAAACGTTGACAAGACGTTTTGGGAAACGCTGACACGGTTCGGTGACAAGGTCAACATCGAGATCCGGATTGGTGAGTCAACCGTAATAACGCAGATGTCGAAGACATATGGCGACGCGCCTCAAGGAGCGCCGCTCGCGTTGTGGGGGAGCTCAGACATGCTCGAGGTTTCCATCAATCAAGAAAACGCTGCGCGAGAACTCGGTGTGAACGTTGCAGACAAACTGACAATAGGGGTGCGCTGATGTCCGGCGAAGATTCTGTACTCATCAAGCAGACAGGACCGATTGACGCTGTCGTCGAGGTCCCCGGTTCTAAGAGCCAAACAGCGCGCGCTATGGTTACGGCAGGACTCGCGTCTGGCGAATCCGTACTTCGTGGAGCGGCTACCGGTGACGATTCGCGGTTCATGGGCGATGGACTACGAGCGCTCGGGGCAACCGTCGAGGTTTCCGGAACGACGTATAAGATCATCGGCACAGGCGGAACGCTTCGAGAACCGACCGAGCCTCTCTTTCTGGGCAACGCCGGAACCGCGATGCGGTTTCTGACTGCGGTCGCTTGTCTCGGTCATGGACGATACGTGCTCGACGGCTCGCCGCGTATGCGAGAAAGACCGATACAGTACCTTCTGGATGCCCTCACATCACTCGGCGCGACCGTTCGATCCGTCAACAATACTGGTTGTCCGCCAGTAGAGATTGAATCTCGCGGGCTGAAAGGTGGCGTCGTAACGATGCGCGGCGATAAGAGCAGCCAGTACTTCTCTGCGATCCTTCTTGCAGCCCCCTATGCCGAGACAGACATTGAGTTGCGCGTTGAAGGCGATCTCGTGTCAAAACCGTACGTTGACATGACGCTCGACGTCATGCGCGAGTTCGGCGTCGAGGTTCAAAACAACGAGTACAAATCGTTCAAGGTGCGTGCAGGACAGAGATACAAAAGCCGCGAATACAACATGGAAGGGGACTGGTCTGCGGCAGCATATTTTCTCGCTGCTGCCGCGGTAACCGGCGGCAAGGTGCGCGTCAAGAACGTCTCTCTCGATTCGCGTCAAGGCGACAAAGATTTCGTGTTCACCTTAGAACGAACGGGATGTGTCTGGAGATCAAGCCCTGACGGGGTGCAATTGACGCGACCCGCAAGACTTCGAGCAATCGAAGTGGATATGAACTCAATGCCCGATGTCGCTCAAACGCTCGCCGTCGTCGCGCTTTTTGCCGAAGGGACAACCACCATCCGAAACGTCTCGAACCTCCGGCTCAAAGAGTGCGACAGGATCAGCGCGACCGCGACCGAACTTCGGAAACTCGGCGCTACCGTTGACGAGTTCCCTGACGGGCTGCGGATCACTCCGGGCAAGCTTCATGGCGCAGAGATCGAGACGTACGACGACCATCGAATGGCTATGAGCTTTGCGCTCGCCGGTCTCCGGATACCCGGCGTGATTATCAAGAATCCCGATTGCGTCATGAAGACATTCCCGGATTTCTTCAAGACGCTCGGATCACTCTACACATAAACGTAGGGGCGCTGCTTGCTGCGTCCTACGGCATGTCATTCCGAGCGAAGCGAAGAATCTGTGGTTAAATAGCGGACACGACAGCTATTCCTCGAGCAGCGTGACGGCATTGGTCGTCAGGTGCATGCAGGAGCGCGGCATGGGGTCTTTCAATGAAAGAAGTACCGCGATAGGATTGATCCTATGATGGCGCCAATCGCGCTCGCGACTATTGCAGCAGTAAATGTCGCCCATAGCATCTGTCGGTGCCTTCGATCGAGAGCCTGGTCATGTCGAAGTTGATCGCGTAGAGTCAAGCACTCGTCCACCGAAATAGCAAATCTCCGATCGTCTCTATGAAGGTCAACAAACTGACAATACTTGTTGCCAAGTCGCTGTTGTACGATATTGAACTCACCCTCTGAGACACCTAGCTTCGTCATCATCTCTTTTTGATAAAAAAGCGGATTAAACGTGCCAGATTTGTCCGCATATTCTATGAGAGCTTCGAGAAGAACCAATCTATGATCAGTGCTGTTTCGCATTTCGGAAAAGGGCACAGCTCACCTGCCTATGGGGGTTCTTACGGCATTCTTCCGCGCATGTCCATACGGAGGTCACCTCCGAGGACGGTTTCGGGCCTCCTCACGAACTCATTGCCCTCCACGGTCGCCCGGTTCGCTCATGCATCCATAACGCCTCCGCCTGTTCAACCGCTGTCCAGCAATGACCGCCCCATTACTCGCGCTATCCGTCCCATGCACACAGTTTATCAGATTCCACAACGACGGATCAATACGAAGGTGGCGTAGGGGTCTGCGACATAGAAGTGGGTTTTGTGATTTTTCTCTTTTTTTGGTACAATATATGTAGTATAATATACTACATACAATGACGGCAAGGTGGCGACAGAGCGAAAGGAGGGGACGATGAATCGGA
>Ga0315291_10001870_pt1 | contig 27834 bp, 22 predicted proteins | sample YL17G12_20_MG_FD_203070 | JGI IMG/M metagenome (GOLD analysis project Ga0315291, IMG submission 203070) | Sediment microbial communities from Yellowstone Lake, YNP, Wyoming, USA - YL17G12_20 | ecosystem: Environmental > Aquatic > Freshwater > Lake > Sediment | place: USA: Wyoming | collected...
CGACATAGAGTTTGAGCCGACCATCTGGGCAGGTTTCGGATATTCAGACTTTGTTGGGAAATACACGCGTTAGGAGAATACCCGGACCAAAAAAGGAAGACCCCCTGGCCTGCCCGTCCCTCAAATGTCCTCGGAGTTCTCCGAAAACTCACAACTGCGGAAGACTCCCAACGGCGCTGCGGAGGCCGTCCCGGTGTGAGTCGGAATCTACCTGCCCGTCACTTGTTTGTCATCACGTCGAGCGCTCTCGCGATGTTGAACAGATCATATTCCATCATGACCAGCTTGCATCTTTTTTCAGCTTCGTGATAGCAAGCGCAAAGCACCCGAAAAGAATCGCCCCCGGGCTTCTCCACTTCCACCCAACCTTCTTCGCAAAGCCCTCGCTGGAATGGGCACCATAGGGTTTTGGCTTTCGGCATGAATTCACCTCCAGGCCGGCGCCGGTTACTGAACTACTAATCTAGAAACACTGCGGCTGCAACGACTGTTGACCAGAGTTTCGCAATGATCGTGGATTGAGCAATGTGCGTCGTTTTAACTATTAGATCGCTTATCTTGAATACTTCCTTTTTCTCGTCCCAGTTCTTGTTTTCGTCGAACTCTATTCCCAGTGTTGTGGCAAGCATAGAGGCTGCCAGGTCTTCGGCGTATTCCCCTGCTACTTCATCGGTCTGTCCGAAGGCATGATGCTCACTGAGATACCCGTAGGCGTTCCTATCGGCCGGCACAGCGCAGCCTATGGAGGACGCAATCAACCTGTGAGGCTCGTTACTGCTCAGACTGCTCATGACGCAATAAGCGATCATTCCGGGAACTATCTCCCTTAGACCCTCGTTCCTGGAGATTATCTTGCAGTTCGGCGGATAGATGCTCGAAACACGTACAAGGTTTAATTTCTCAATGCCAGCGTCCCTTAGAGAGAGCTCAAATGACTGGAGCTCCTCTCGGTGCGTGCCAACCCCCTTCGTGAAGAAGATGCGCGAGGGAGTGACAGCCATCCTCGCTCTTTTGTCAGGAATCTCGATTACCTGAGGTTCCAATAACGTGCTGGTAGGCGGTGAGTCCGTCAACGTCCTGGCTCCAGCGTTGCTGGGAACAGCACTGCTGGAGGAAGAAGGCTTTGAGTTGTTCTCCTTCATCTCCATTTCTGCCTGATCCTCCTCTACGATGTTGCGACGTGTGTTGACGACTCGGTCCGGATTTCACGCCCCGGCTGCAAGCGTTGACTCCGGGCCTTGCGGCAGTGCGTCAGAAGCTCAGCTCAAGCCAAGCTCGCGTCCATCTCGCAATTTTTCTTCTCCTGAGTTTCGCTCAATAGCATTGTCTTACACTTGCAACTGTGGTCAAGTACTTTTTGTCGGTTTGGGCGATTTTTTAACCACACCAAGACTCTCGGCGCCCACTTTCACAAAGACCTCCACCACCTGCGTGTCGCAAGTGACGGCCTTGTTTTCGAGATCGAGCTTGACCTTCGCAGAGAAAGACTGTCGTCTCTGAGAAATATTGACTGGCGCAGTCAAAAGAGAGTCGATCGAGTCCACCACGCTTGCGGCCCCGCCCACCGACACCGTCTCAGGAGACGCGACAGCGGACGCCGTGAGAGCAAAGCCCTTCGAGGGACTTCCGACGAGCAGGGGAACCACGCGTACGGCCTTTGAAACCCTCTTCTCTATCTGTATGTTTATGCGCTCGGGTCCGAGGAAGCGGCTCACGACCACATTTGAACCTTCCGGCAGCAACACATCGGCAGCAGAAAGGGTGCGCTGAAAACGACCAGGCCCCGCCTGGGAAAGATCGACGGGGACGCGAAGTGAAGCAAGCCTGAGCCTGATCAGATTTCTCAATTTTCCGCTGAAGCTCACTGACACCTGATTCGGCAGGTCCCCAATCCATGTAAGCGAGTCAGGAAGGCCCTTCAATTCTACGGAGACTTTGAAGGTGAGCTCGCCCTCGCGTTGCGTCTTCACATAGAAAAACACAAGAAGAGCAAGCAAGATTGAGACAATCTTTATGCCGAGGTTCTCCCGAAAGATCTTCCCAATCGTACTCATGTCAGATTCGCACCCCCCGTCATCCAGCCGAATGAATCGAGAGTCCGTGCACCGCTTCCGCTGCCTCCATCACTGCTTCGGAAAGCGTAGGGTGGGCGTGAATAGTCTCGCCGAGTGCGGTTGCAGTGAGCTTGTTGGCAACCGCCAAGACCCCCTCGTGAATGAGCTCGCAGGCGTGCGCTCCCACTATGTGTACTCCAAGAACCACATCAGTTCGAGCATCCGCTACGATCTTGACCATGCCACTTATTTCGTCGAGGACTTGCGCCTCGCCCAGCGCCCTCAGATTGAAGACTCCAACCTTGACCTGAGAACCCTGTTCAGTCGCTTCCTTTTCCGTCATCCCCACACTCGCCACCTGGGGTCTCATGAAAACGCAGGAAGGTACAGCAGAATAGTCCATCGTTTTCTTCCGTCCCATGGCGTTGGAGACTGCGACTATTGCCTCCCTGGAAGCCGAATGCGCATACATCTTTCTACCTATGACGTCACCCGCCGCATAGATGCCGGACGCAGTGGTCTCCATGGTCTGATTGACCAAGATCTCGTTTTTCTCTCCGCACCTCACACCGGCTTTGTCGAGATCAAGCTCACGTGTATTCAAACGTCGACCAATCGAGACTAGCACCTTTGTGACTTCGATATCCTTGCCGCTCTTGAGGGTGCATTTGACTCCGGACCGACCCCTGGAACACGACATTACACTATCTGACGTAATGAGCGTGATCCTCCTTTTCTTGAACTCCCTTCCGATGACAGCGGAGACATCAAGGTCTTCAAGCGGAAGGACCCTATCCATAATCTCAACGAGCGTCACGGCGCTACCTAAGGCGCTCAAGATGAAAGCAAACTCACAGCCTATCGCGCCGGCTCCCACCACAAGGATGCTTGGAGGGACTTCTTCTAACTCCAGCGCCTCGCTGCTAGAGATGATCGCCGAACCATCAAAGGGAAGATTCTGGAGTTCACTTGCCTCCGAGCCGGTCGCGACAAGGATTTTCCTGGCAGAGAGTCTTTGCGTCGACCCATCTTGCCTCACTTCAACCATCCTCTGGTCCGCGAAGCTAGCCTCTCCGCCGACGAGTGTGACGCCACGTCCGGCCAGCCGAGCTCTCACCCCTTTAACAAGGGACAAGATTATTTCCCGCTTTCTCTGCATCGCAACAGACAGGTCGGGGGTAACGCTCCCCTCGACGCGGATTCCAAGCTTTTGGAATGTTTTTGCCTTCTCCAAAAGCTCTGCGAAATTTGTGAGCATCTTGGTTGGAATGCAGCCCTTGTTAAGGCAGAGTCCGCCGACTTCTGCCCGCTCGATCAGACAGACCTTTGCCCCCAGCTGCGCCGCGCGAATCGCACCGACGTAGCCTGCTGGACCGGCACCAATAACCAAGAGGTCAAAATCATTCACAGGCGAAACCTACCCCACGAATTACTTGCCCGAAGCACGCACGGGCTGCCTCTGGAGACCCAACCTTTCGACCATTAGAAGCAGGGCCTTTTTCCTTGCCCTGGTCTTGTGTGGCGTGCCCTTCCTCACCAGAAAACCCTCTCCCTCCTTGACTACGAAGGTACCGTCGGCGGTCTCTATTTCGAATTCCCCATCAAGACACAGAAATAGCTCGTCCCCCGGATGCCTATGCGTCACGAAATCGCCCTTGAATAGACAGAGGTATGCGTGGTGCCCGTCAATCGTCGCCACCTCTTGTGGCAACCACGGTTCTTTGATCTTCTTCGCGATTTGCTTGAGCTGCAATTTCATGTTCTACCCCCGTCTATTTGTGTATAAATGGAGCGCGCTACACTACGGTGCCTCGAATCAGGGCACCCTGATATTCGACCGCGTCGCTGTCTTTACTGGGTCTCCTAACTGGGTCTCCTACGCTTCTTGCAAAAGGGTGCGTATGTCTTTCTCAAAAACTTCTTTGTTTCTGTAACCGACGTACTTTCGGTAAATATTGCCGTTCTTGTCAATCACAAATGTGGTAGGAATCCCTCTGATGCCTCCATAGTTTCGCACCACTTCACCGTTTCCCATAACAACTATGTAAGGAATCTTCCATTCCCTCACGAAGGCGGCAACTTCCTCACTGCCCACTCGGTCGAGCGACACTCCTATTATCTGGAGTGCATCCTTTCCAAACTCCTCGTGCAACGCTACGAAATGCGGCAATTCAAGCCTACAGGGCTTGCACCACGTTGCCCAGAAGTCAAGTATCACGACCTTGCCTCTAAACTGCGCGAGACTAATCTGCCGGCCGTCCAGCGAAATGAGTTCAAAGTTGGGGGCAACTTTCCCTTCTTTTGGAGCGTTGCCCGTCGAGCAGGAGAGAAAAAGAAAAAACAAAAAAGCTATAACAAGAGTCCTTTTCATGACTGCGAATCTCCTGCGCGCCAGCGATGCTTCATATTCGATGCACGACGCGTGACGCCCGGTTTTCGTTACACGTTGCTCCGTGTTCGATTCCCTGCGCTCTCCCCCTCACTCACCAAATGGGAACATCACCGCCAGCCTCTGGAGGCTCCCCGTAAGAATCAAGATACCAACCAGTATCAATAGGACCCCGCTCACCACCTCAATCTTCCTGTAGTGAGGCCTAATGCCTCTTGAAAAGCCGAGGAACGTGTTCATTGCAAGTCCCGTCGCAAAGAATGGTAGACCCAGTCCGAGCGAGTAGGCCGAGAGCAGGTATATCCCTTCTTTCACCGTTTCCTGGGTGCTGGCGTAGGCAAGGATTGCGCCCAGGATTGGGCCGATGCAGGGTGACCAGCCAAATGCAAACGCGAGTCCAATCAGGAACGAACCCAATAGCCCGAGCGGCTTGGTCTGCGCATGAAACCGCTTTTCGAATTGAAGAAAGGGAATCTTGAGCACACCCATTATCACAAGGCCAAACAGTATGACCAGGACACCGCCTATTTTCGAAAAAATGGCCGCCCTTTCTATTAGAAACTGCCCGATGAAGGTCGCCGATGCGCCGAGGCTAACGAAGACAACGGAGAACCCCAATATGAACAAAAGACAGTTGAGAATTATCTTTCTGAGCGAACCCCTGGCGTGCCCCTCGTCGCGCAAGCCCTCAAGCGAAACCCCTGAGACAAAGGATATGTAACCCGGAACAAGAGGAAGGACGCACGGAGAAATGAAAGAGATGAGACCCGCACCGAAGGCCGCCAACAGGCTGACTTTTTCCAAAGCTCCTCCCTTCCCGCAAAAAAGAAAGCGCAATCTAATCGGGTTTCCGCCACCGAACCGGACGTCCCCCCACACAGTCGCGCATCGTTTTTTTGGATGACTACTCGCAGAAACGGAGCAAGTTCCAACGTGTGGCGAGAATATAACAGCTTGAGACATGGCGCGCAAGAAAAACCGGTCATCTGGACGTGTTACGGACAGAAAAGGCGGTCATCTGGATATGTTGCGAACAGAAAAATCGCTCACGCAACAGACGAACTATCCCTCGCGGGGAGACTGACGGGGTTCGAAGCGCTCGACACGAAAAAGGCGTCGGGCAGCAATGGCCCCGGAAAGCCCAAGCACCAGGCCGAGCGCGGCCCCACCCAGGACGTCAGAGGGAAAATGCACGCCGACGTACACTCTTGAGTACGCGAGCAGGGCGGCCAAGACATAAAGGCCGACCTTGGTTCGCGGATAGAAGCTCGAAACGAACGAGGCCACCGCAAAAGCGTTGGAGGCGTGCGCGGAAGGGAAAGAAAATGAGCGCGTGGTGTCTACCAGAAGCCTGACTGATTCAAGCGCGTAAGGAGGCCTTGTTCTCGAGAAGACGGGTTTCAAGACATGCGCTGAGATTTGATCGCTGGCCGCAATGACAAGAAGGGTCAGTAAGGCAACTGTCCTTCCCTTCTTGCCGGCCTTCCAAAAAAGAAGAAACCAGAGGACTATGAGGGGAACGATGAAGTGCGCCCTGTCCGTGATGACCGGCATCACGGCGTCAAAGATGGGATTGGCTGCCCTTTGATTTATCAAATGGAAAAGCCATCTATCGAATGCGGCCAAATAGCTCAAGATACCCTCGTGCCTTTCTGTACGCGTTTGGGTGGAATCTACTCCGCAGCCGTATCGGACTGCGAATCGAGAGAGGCATACGTCGTGCAGTAGTCCTTCAAAGCACCAGCAAGCAAGTTGGCGACATCCTCGTGGAACTCGTCCGATTTCAAGAGACCCGCTTCGCCGGCATTCGAAATGAAAGCGATTTCTGTGAGAACGGAAGGAAAATCTGCAGACTTCAAGACCGTGAATCGAGCCTGCTTCACACCTCGTGACACAAGTTTGTGATGGCGCCCGAGGGAATCCATGATTTTCTCAGCCAACTCTGAACTCCTTGCAAGCGTATTCGATAGCTTCATGTCCGTCAGGATGGATACGATGTCGTCTTCTGTTTCGGGTGCTATACCACCTGCCAAGTCGGCTTCATTCTCCCGCATTGCCACCTCTCTTGCGGCTTCATCGGTGGCACCCGACGCGGAGAGAAAATAGACTTCCGTGCCAAAGGCACGCTTGCTGTGTGAAGCGTTTGCGTGAATACTCACAAAAACGTCGGCCCCAAGCTCTTTTGCAATCTGTGTGCGCCTTCTCAACGGAACAAAATAGTCGCCCGTTCTTGTGAGGAAGGCTCTCATGCCTTCCATCTGGTCAATGCGCTTCTTGACGTCGCGCGCAATCTTGAGACAAATATCTTTTTCTCTAATTCCGCGTGACCCGATAGCTCCCGGATCTTCGCCTCCATGACCGGGGTCAATTACCACGATGCGAACAGATTTCTCCTTGAGCTTCCTGACGTTTTCCTTTGCCTGTGTTTTTATTTCGGCGGCGACGGGGTTCTTGACGTCAATGACGATGCGATGCGGCTTGTCTCGGGCTTTCTTCACGTAGAAGACGCTGAATTCGCTCTCCCTAACGAGGTCAACGACAATCCGGGCAGTATGCTTGGACAGAGTGTTGATCCTAACCTTCTCGATAACACCATTTGAAAGCGGGACATTTTTTGCCGAAGAGGCAAATTTCGCGTTCGCCACGTCGATCGCGATTCTGGGCGGGTTAGAGAGACTCTCGTACCTGAACTTGGGCTCTCCGGAAAGGTCAATCACTATCCGAGTATGGTCAGGAGCATTCCAGTATCTGATACGGTCTACCCTGAGACCGGAGTGAGCCTGGGTCGTAAGAAGAGAGACAAAGGCTACTGCAAAAAGCAAGGCAAGCGATGTCCTGGGCCGCACTTTGAACGTTTTCACTGTTTTACCCTTATACTAATGCCGTGCTGCTTCAATAGAGAAACCGTGACGCCGTCCCCGGGCACCAGCCTCCCTCCTTGACTTATACTTCCGCAGCCACAAGACGGGCTCTCCGCCTTGACGATGGCTTCGGTCGCTCCGACCAGCTCTGCAAGCCGCAACACCTCAGATGCTCCCTTCACGAAATCACTACTAACATCTCGGCCTCTCCTGTCAAGAACTATTGCCTTCCCCCGGAGAACATCGCCACCGTCTCCACCTCGTATTTCCGCGGGTTCCCTGGGAGTCGGAAGCCCGCCGAGCTGCTCGGGACACACCGGTAACGCCTGTCGCGTCTCGACAAGAGAAATCACTTCCTCGTCAGGACAACTTTCCCCATCATATCTACAGGCGACACCGGCGAGACAGGCACTCACTATGACCACAAAGACCCGCCCTTTCTCCATGCGTATAGCATAACTTGTTCCGATTTCAACAAAAAGCGGCTTCCAAAAAGGGAAGGCGTCCCACGCAGAACAGCAAAGTGGGCGGCAAACGCTAGTCCACGACAACGTTTGCTGGCAGCATGTACTGAGAAGGGTCCACCGGCTTCAGATTGGTGCGCACCTCGTAGTGGACGTGCGGGGCCGTGACGCGTCCTGACGTCCCCACAGTGGCGACGACCTGATCTCTTCGCACCGACTGGCCGTTGATCACTTTGATCTCGCCGACGTGAGCATACCAGGTAGTGATTCCGCGGCCGTGATCAATACCGAGCGTCAAACCGTAACCGGCGTGTCTGTTTGCGAATTTGACGATTCCGTCTGCTGTCGCAAGAACCGGCGTCCCTATTGGCGCGCAGATGTCCACTCCCTCATGGAAGGATCGCGAACCTGTGAACGGGTCAGTTCTCCGGCCAAATCCGCTCGAAACGAATCCTCCCGGCACCGGATAGACGGAAGGGGTATGATTCCAAAGCTCTCGGCGTTTTTCAAGTTTTGTGACCACCTCGGTAAGGCTTTTCGTCTGAAGCTGAGTCTGCCTGATAAGCTCGTCGAGCTCCATTTCGGTTTCCTTCACGTCCTCTGAGAGAACGGGGTCCCTCGCCGCGAATGATTCTGCAACGCTTGTCTCAGGCCCTCCCACGCCCATAAGACGCACGTCTTCATCAATGGGTTCGAGGTCGGCAAGGACGCGCGCCTTTTTCTCAAACTCGACATTCCTCATCAACATGTCGCGGAGTTCTTCAACTGTGCCGGAAATCGCTTCGAGTTTCCCCCTGAGAGTAAAACTCTCCTTTGCTGAGCGCAACGAGTTCCAGTTAAACACGGTGTTGAGCGAATTACCCACCAGACAAGAGCCAAACACGAGCACCGCGGGAACGAGTGCCGCGAGGGACCTTGCCCATACAACGGGAATTCTGTAGCTCCTGATCCTGGAATTCCCGTGTGGCACAATGAGTACGGTTATGTGCCGTTTTTTCAACACAAACCTCCTGCTACGAGGGTACGGAAAGGGGCTTAGAATTGTGCTCAGGCTTGGGCCTAGGTTCAGGTTTCGGCCCGGATTCAGGTTTTGGTCTAGGTTTACGTTTGGGCTTAGGCTTAGGTTTAGACCTGCCCTTTCCTCTTCTCTCGGGCGGCCTTCTTGATGCTTTCTATTTCCTGCTCTTTTTCGTGGAGGAAAACTTCGAGTCGTCTTATGGAGTCGATGTGCTCTCTAACCTTGGGGTCTTCGGCTACGTTGTTGTTGTTTTCTTCTACAACCATGTGATAGACCCGACCGCCCAAATCTGCCATTTCATGGCCTATGTTTCTTCTTACACCAACTATGTCGAGCTTCCTGACTCCGACTTTCGCCAGTTCATCGGTTTTCTCGGCGGCCGAAGCGTAGAATTCTGTAACGCCTTTTCTGATGTTCTCCCAGAGCGAAGGCATTTGCGACCCTCCTTACCGAAGAGAAAAGATCAATCACGAGGTAGCTTAGATACTTTGCGGTATGGTGTCAAGCACTGAAAAGCCAACAGCAGATGGAAGAAACGCCCCGGCCCCAGGAAAAGCGATTTGACACAAAAAGATTGACGCTTCCAACGGCACCCCACACTTTTGGATACATCAAGCCACTTTTGTATACGTCAAAACACTTTGCGGCGCGTCAACGTTGAAGAGCGGCGTATTTGTCAATGCCTCCCTACTTTGCTATACTGCCCGCGATGGCAAATGTAAGGAAGAGAGCCGCAGGTATTGCCACGACTGGCAAAGTGTACTTCGTCGCCGACGCCCATCTCGGGGCAAATGAGGAAATCGAGAAGCACACTGTCCCTGCTCTGCTTTCTCTGTTTGACGAAGTCAAGCGCGAGAAGGCCTCATTGTACGTTCTGGGTGACCTTTTCGATTTCTGGTTCGAGTTCAGGCACTCGGTGCCGAAGATCCACATTGAAGTCGTCGCAAAGCTGTACGAGCTGAAGCTAGCAGGATGCACGATTGTTTTCGTCACGGGAAATCACGACTTCTGGATGGAAGGCTTTCTCAGGAGGGAACTTGCTCAAGTTGTTTCTTCGGATTGGTTCGAGTGCGATATCCAGGGCAAGCGCGTCTGCATGTCTCACGGCGATGGACTCGCGAGCGGAGACGCGGGATACAAGCTCTTGAAGAAAATCCTCAGGTCCAGAGTCAACGTGGCTCTGTACAGACTGATTCATCCCGACTTTGCGATTCCTTTTGCCTTCGCGTGTTCGCGTCTAAGCAGGAAAACCTCGGTAGTCGAGATGAAGTTCATTGCTGAAAAGCTCTTTCGCGAGGTGGCACTAAATAGGTTTGCAGACGGTTTTGATCTTGTGGTGCTCGGCCACGTGCACCTCCCGTATGAAAGAGAGCAGGATGGAAAGAAGTTCTTTATCGTAGGCGACTGGATAGAGAATCTCTCGTATCTTGTGATGGAAAGCGGAAAAATCAGCCGCAAGGTTTGGGGGCGGACGCCGGCTTAGCTTGCTCTACCGGCTGAAGTCGTGGATAGCGCCGACTGATGGCCGCGGACGCGGGCCGGCTCATGGTCGCGTCCGCCGTCGCGTTTGCGCCCGCGCTGATTCTCACCGCAGCGCGTAGCTCAAGGACACTCTGTGCGCATCGCCGAGTGCAGAGCCTATGGCGGAGTAGGCGTAGCCGAAAGAGAGTGAACCCCTGGACACACCCGCACCAGCAGAGAACCCTTCCACGTCATAGCCAAACTTGTAACCGAGCGCCACCGATGCGAGCTTCTTGAAACTGTATTCCGCGCCCACGTGTGCCTTGATGTCTTCGCCTCTGTATGAAACGACATCGGCTGCCATGAGTACGTCGCCGCTCCAGCTCTTCACGGGAAGAGTGTAAGCCGCCCCGCAGCTAATGACCCTGGGAATATTGAATTTTTCGACGTCGAATTTCATCTTGGGGCCAACATTGAATATCCCCGCACCGACTGAAAGGTTTGGTATCGGCGTTTCGTATCTCGTCCCGATGTCAAAGGCAAACCCTCTTGCGGTCATATCATCGATCTGCTCAACAAGCATCTTGACGGAAGAGCCGACGTAGACTCCAGGCTTCACGTTCATTCCCCATCCACCGGTCACCGCGATGTCGTAGAAACCAAAATGCCCGAGGAATCGACCATCAACGTCGTATCGCGGGAGTTCATCCATGTAAAGGCCTGAGAAACTCACTCCGAGACCGTGGCGTCCCATCTTTTTTGCGGCGGCCAGAAACTCGTATCTCATATCCTGGAGCCACTCGTTGTGGCTGAGATGCAGGTTCATACCTTCAACAAGTGCGAGGCCGGCTGGATTCCAGTAAAGTGATGTAGCATCTGACGCGACGGCAACTTGTGCAGAACCCATACCCGCGGCTCGCGCGCCGACGCCTATCTTGAGGAAGGCAAGCCCCGTGACTTCGTCGCAGTTTGCTGTGGAAACAAACGACATCGTGCTTCCACCTGCGAGAAACATGAGAGCAACGGTCAAGAGTATTGAGTGACTTCGTTTTCTTGCTAGCATCGGCTTAACCTCCCGTAATTCATTTCACCTCAAGACGGCCAGTTTGGCAAAAACCCTCTCGCTCCGTCCGTTGCCTTGAGTTGCTTCCACGGAACACAAATACACACCTGGCGAGAAGGCTCTGAGCTGCACGGTGTGCCAGTTATCGCTTGAAGCATAAGCGGCAGGAGAAGCTGAATACACGAGCCTTCCTGCCAAATCATAGATTTCAACTCTTACTCTGTCAACTCTTTCGGAAAGCTTGTAGTGCAGAGTGACCGATTCTCCTTTCGCGGGATTTGGCATCGCGAACAGTCTGCTCACGGCCCGCGCTGCCGAAAGGGGCAGCCGAAGAGAATCCGGAACGAAACCGCTGTGCGCTTTGTCCCTTCTGTACGAGGGCCAGAATGCGGACGCCGGCTCAAAGGGGACGCCAAGCTCCCACGCGTCGATCTGACCCGAGAGTACCGCATCCGCCTGACCCGGAAGAGCTTCCTCCACCTGACCCAAAACCGGCGTTTCGACGCCCGGGTCTCGCACGCAGACGAGTTCGGCAAGCCCATCGGCGTCAACATCTGCCAAGAGAGGCGATGCCCCATACGATGAACCGGCCATGAGCGGCCAGCCGGCGGGAATCGTGGCGTCTGCTTGAACCGCAGCGAGTCTCCCGTCAGAAAGTGCACCCACAAACTCAGCTTTGTTGTCTGCGTTTACGTCTGCACAGAGGGGTCCGTGCGGCCTTCCCACACCAACGTCCCGTGTTTGAAGAAGAGGGGGCCAGGCGGGAAGAACTGTTCCGTTGTAGTTGATCGCGTACGCTCGCGAACCAAATGTCGCCAGTACCTCGAGGCGACCATCATTGTCAATCTCACCCAGCGATATTGCCGCGGCCCGAGCCGTGTCCTGGGCGATCGAATCAACAGAATCACGAGCAACAAGATCCACGGGCCAGCCAGCAAGTTCGGTCAACTCCCTGGATTGAGAAAACACATTTGTAATATGCATGAGGTGGAGTTTCCCGTCGATGTCAGCACCAGCGATTTCTACTTTTCCATCACGATCCAGATCGGCCGCGACTATTTCTACGAATTCGACCGGCTCGCCGCTGGGATCGCAATCGAAACATGGTTCGGGGTTACCCGAGACGCCATAAGCGTGGTCGACAAAGTTCAGCCTTCCCTCGCCGTTACCGGAACCGGTTGCGACAAGGAGCTCGTTCATTCCATCTTCGTCAAGATCACAGAAGATTGGGGCCCTGGATGTCGCGCCTGGGAAAAGCCACGTGAAAACCCTGACTGAATCAGCTTCGATATTAAGAATGTGAAGAGGATACAGAGAATCAGGAAACGGAGCCTGTGTTACAGCGGGCGTGGTTAGACCGCGCGCAATTTCTACGCCGTCGCCCAGCGCGCCTATTGCGTCCAGCGTGCCCGCCGCGCCAGCCACGGACGTGCCAGTCGCGGGCGGCACGCCTGCTCTTTCATCTACGACCAGGATATGTGGGCCACCGAATGTCGTGTCCGGAAAACAGCTTCCAAAAATGAGCGCGTCCCCCCCTGCTCCATACCCGGCGGTCATAATCGGCTCCGTGTGCCCCACTGTTTCAAACTTCGCGAGTACTCCGTCCGTCGCGGGATCATCGTCCCCATCTCTGACTTCACTCCCGTCATCGCCGTTCCACGCAAATACCGTCCCACTTGCAGCGACGACCACGATTTCGTCCAGTCCGTCATCGTCGATATCACCGACGACAGGAGAGGACAGGACTTTCTCGGCAAGCATCTTCAAGGGGCCGGACCCCGAACCGAGATAGCTAGTGCCGTCTCCTCGAAGCACGTATAGGTTGCCTGCTTCGTCGCAGGCCACGAGTTCCGGAGTGCCATCACCGTCAAGGTCAGCCGCGTTCGGATGGTTCGCCCCAAAAGGCGCGGGAGAGGAGACGGGCCAGTTCGCCAGCCTCCTACCGATATTTACGCTAAAGCTCATAACCTGACCGGGCGTACCAATATTCTCGACAGAGACCCAGCTTTTTCCGCCGTAGTTCCCATCGCTATTGGGAATGCTCGTAGGTGTAAAGCTCGTATTGTTTCCGTCTCTAAAACTGTCATACGGGCTCCCGTAGCTCTCCAGAGAATAAACCCTCTGATCCAAATCCTCTATTCCGTCCGCCTCTTCAAGGTCAACTCCCTTATGAAATCTATCAGCATTGACCAGGTTGTACGGCATGCCAGCCTCGATTTGCTGTTCATCAATGTGCCATACGAGAAGGCCGGAACCTGCGCCAAAACCTGGAAGGAAATAGTCAAATTCCGCTCCCAGGTAGGAGTCCAAGTACAAGTCCAGACTGTCGTTACCATTCACATCGTCAAAGTCGAATCTGTGATTGCCGTTGGAGTCCTGAAGCCTGTTCTCTATGAGAAAGTATTCCCGCCCGCCAACTGGAACAAGAACAAGCTCGCCCGACGGGTTGGCACCCTCAGAATAGGAAAGCCGGCAAGTGTCGCAATCGGACACAACGCGCACAGATCGCCAGCCAAGTATGGCTTTGCTCCAGGCGCAAAGTTCGGCAGGAACATAGCCGTTCAGATTCCATAGGCCTGTTCCCATCAAGCCCCAATTACCTATCCCCTGTGAGTTCCCTCCATCGACGGGGTTTGTGTCGTAGAGGTCGGGCAAACCCAGGAAATGACCGAACTCGTGGGCGTAAACCCCGAGCGGGCTCAAGTCGTACTGGTCCTGGGATTCATCCTCCGGAAGCACGGCTATCTTCTGTATGTATTCAGGCTGACCATCGGGAAGCGTATCGTTTGTGGCAATGCCGACGTGGCCTGTGGAATCGGGGAGGTAGTACTCGAATTCGGCCGGGCCAAGAGTGGCGGACCAGATGAGCTCAGGGCTATCGCCCAAGATGTCAGCCTCCTGCCCCAAACCGGCGTGGATGATCATGACTTCATCATAACGAGTAAAATCTATCATGCTGTCAGCGGCGCGGACCGCGTCTTTTGCGAGCTCGACAAGCCTTTTGCCCAGATCGTCATCCTGGCCGTAGTGAGTCATGGGCAACGGCATCACGAAAATACTATCCGAAGTGACGGGCTCAAGCTGAAGCCTGCCACCCGAAACAATTGAATAGTACTGCGTGAGAAAAAGAAGGTGTCTTTCTACAAAGAGCCTCTCGTGAATAAAGGATTGATCGGAAAACTGAACAAGAAGCGCAAGTACTTTCTTGGTGACGGTATCAGGGGAGGCGGGTATGGCACTCACGGTAAAAAGATTCGTGCCCTCGAGACCGCGTTCCTTAAGAAGCGACCTGGGTGCGAATCCATGTCTTTCCTGGATGTAGACCGGCCCCTTCTTTGTGGGATACCCTGGCGCAAAAGCCGTTTTCGGGGCGGCATTTGTAGATGCCGTTGTAGATGCGGGCAGAAAATGAACTAGCAGCGCAAGTCCGAGGAGGTAGATGCAGGTTAACCGGTTACAGGTTAGCCGCTTTGATGAGAAATGGAATTCCGTCAAACAATCTCCGTTCTGTTGACCGAAGCTCAGTGCCCTTTAGGCCTTAGTGCCCATATCGATACTATATTCTACACTCTGAACCCAGGCGAATTCCACAAGAAACGAGGGCAGCAATCCTCCCGTGTAACGACTCTGTCCCTGCCAGGACGGCTCTGGACTGCTGCCCTCAACTCATTTTGTAGTTTTGTGCTCCTCTACCTTTCCTTTCTCCTTTCTGTTTCCTGTTTCTCTGTTTTCTGCTTTTTTGTCTTCTGCCTTTGTGTCTTCTGCTTTTCTATCTTCTGCTTTTCTATCTCCTCTTTCACTCGCGTCTGTTCTTTTTTCTGGTAGGATTCTCGCTCCTTTTCTTGCTGCTCTCCTTGCTGTTGCTGGATTTCTTTGCGCCTGGACTCAAAAGATTCCTGCTTTTTCAGGGATTCGTTCTTTTCCTGGTATTGCTCCGGGCGTGGTTGAGGCTCCTTCTCGTAATGCTTCTGTTTTAGCATGCCTTCAGACTCAAGCCGCTTCTTGAGCCCTTCAAGCTTTTCGGGAGCATAAGGTTCTTTCCCTGCCTTCCACTTTCTGAGACCCGAGGGACCCGACCCTTCCTTCCACCGTTCCCCACCTCCCAGTACGAACCCCGGTGCACCTGGCCCGACCTTGGGCTTCGAAACAGAGAACTCTTTCCTGAGACTCATCAGCCCGTCCTTGGAAGACCAGAAGTGACGCTCCCCTTTGTACCTCACGGGCGCAGCTTGCCTCAGACTGTAGTAATACCTCGGTCTGTAATCGTGAAGTGCGATGCGAGGCGAATAGAGCCAGGTTCTATCAATTCGAATGTCAAAGACAACGCATCCTGCACCATAAGGGTTGAACGTGGGATAATCCCAGTGGCAATCGTAGCAAAGATATCGCGGGTAGTTGACCCTTCTGTCTACGTAGAACGATGTATAAGCCGTGGCGTAGTACGACGACGGATAATCCGTAGGGATGATTCGCCGATTTATGCTCTGTATCCCGAGGAACGGATCCCCTCGCACGATTCCTCTTTCAACGTAGTAGTCGTAATCCTCCGCGTAGTCTTCGTAGTCCGACCCATACAGGGCCCAGGGGCTCCCCTCCCATTCGCCGTACTCGGGATCCAAGTACCACGGCGGCCTCGAGTGAAAAGGCTCCGCAGAAGCAACGGCTTCGACGTATTCGATTCCAGGAGGTCCGCCCACGACCAGATCGTACGGTGCACGACGCGAAGGCGCCCTGTAAGTTACCCCACCCATAATGAAATGCTCATCAAAAGACCCCGCAGGATAGAGCAAGTGCACGTAGCCCTGAGTGTCGACGTTGTAGATCGTGACGTAGCAATCTCTGGAGGCCCTGAAGTAGACTCTGATTCTCTGCCCGGGGTAGAAAACAGCACCCTCTCCTCGATCGGTCCAGACGTCTATCACAAGTGGAGAATGATCGTAGGGCTCCCTTTCGATGTAGGTTTCCCTTTCCCTGTCTCTTTCGTCATAGCCACCGGTCGGCTGTAGGGCAAAGCCCGGGGAAACCACGCCAACAAAGGCCAGAACACTCACGACCAGCATAGTCATTTTGAGTTTCATTGTTGCTCCCTCCCTTCGATGCATGATTGCAGTCCAATCTTGTGTTTTCCCGTTGTCAGGAATGACAACTCCTATATCTCCTCAGATGATCTTCTACCTATTTCTCCTTGGATGAACTTCCACGTGACGACTTCTTACCGGAAGACTTCTCACTGGAAGACTCCTTCCCCTTGTAGAACGTTCTCCCTTCCGATCTTTTCCAGGTCTCGTAATCGGGAGGCTTCTGGTACCTCCGATCTCCCCTGTATTCTGGCTTGTACTTGTACTCACCATAGTGCGGCGTCTTCTTTACTATCACCGGATAGTGTTCCCTGTAGTATCTCCTAACAGAGGGGTAGCTATCCCATCTGAATCTAAAACCGTAGTGGACGCAGTAGTCGTAGTAGGGATCAAAGTACGCGTAGCCGTGGCAGTCATAACAGTAGTACTGCGGGTGAGGCCTGGCATAGTACCCACGGTGGCCGTGGTACCCCTCCGTGTCGATGACTATGGGAAGGGTCGTGTGCACGTAGGCAACGCAGCCCCCAACGAATGGCAGCGCAGCGACGGCGACCAAAAGCAGGACGAACGGCAGCTTGCCGAGCTTGCGCCCCGGCCCCACACCGTTCCCCGGACTCGTTCCGCAATTCAAGCTTTTCATCTTGCTACACCTCCTGATTCGGCTGACTGGACGGGTGTGCTTTCCTCGGTGCCATCCCCGCCGCGTCTCGCCAGTTTCTGCTTTACAAGTTCGGGGTTTCCTGGATCTATCTGATATGCCCAGTCGACGACAACGTAGGCTGGCTCGACGTGCTTCACGTAGAACTTTCCATAGTGGTTGTCCCTCGTCCAGACGTAGTAGCTGTGCCCTTCTGTGAGAGTTACCCAACCACTCTCTGTCCAACCAGCCGGAGGCGCCTGATCGAGCTCCGCAAGTGGCCTGTAGCCAGCATCCTGTATGTCGGTGAGCGGCCCCTCAGGGTAGGGATTGGACGCAATCATCACGCATTCGCCGCCAACGTAGCCATAGTAGATGTCGGTCAAAAGCAAGGAATACAATTGTGTTGTGTGGGTGCTAAAGTCGTATCCGCTGAGCAACGAGTTCGGCCCACCGTAATCATAGAGCCTCAAATCAAAGCCTTCTGGTCTGGGCGTATCGGAGACTGTCTCGTAGCTTAGATCGCTCTCGTTCCCTGACCTGTCGAAGGCTGAGATGGCGTAGTAGTACGTGTTGCCGTTTGTCACATCCGAGTCGGTGAAATGTGTGTTGGAGGTCGTGGCCATGTACTTGTACACACCTCCTGGCGCGTCATTCCAATAGATCCGGTAGCCCTCTAGATCCGACTCGCAACTTGGCAGCCAGAAAACGTCAACCTGCCCATCTCCTGTCACGGTGAAAACCCCCTGCGGTGATCGAGGAGGGGTTCGATCCACGTAAAGGTTGTTGTCGTCATTGCACCCTGCAGCGAAAAGGATGGCAATGACAGCAATCACAAATGCTGCGTAGCTCGTATTGAATGCCAGGCAACGTGCGCTAGTTTTCATTTCTTTCACCTCCGTGAAAGTGCCTATGCAACCGGTGTGCCACGCGCGAGCGGTGTCAAAAGAGATGCTCGCACCACTGACGCCACAATAAGACTCCGCTGGCTAACAAGGCAAGAGAAAACTAGTTACACGCCGGGGAGTTTGGACAAGAAGAAAAGGGTGACAAGGATCGAAGTCGACTCCGACAGCCGAACCTTGTTCGGACTGCCACAGCTGTAGCTATCGCACTACACATTCCGAAGTGAAAGGGAGGAAGCGGAAGGGAGGAAGCGGTGTCGTCTTGGCCTGCTCCGCCATGAGTGTGGCCACCGCTAACCAGGTGAGCCAAAAACCCCTAACCAAGTCAGCCAAAAACGACCGGGAAAAAGAAAATGGGAAGCGGCTTGTGTGGAAGCAATCACCAGCAGGCATTTGAACGAGGTCACTTGCTATTAGAAGGGAGCCGCTTCCCAGTACTCACGATATCAAGGTGGACAACAAACCTAGCACACCTGGCTAGACTGTCAAGGAAATTGCAAAGGGCTCTGAGCGTACTGCTTTTAGTGCGTGCCCCGGGTTAGCCGGTAGCCATGCTTCTCACTGTCATCTTCTGAGGCCGGGGCTCAAATCTACAGTTTCCGCTTGACCGACACCGGCCAACCCAGGCTGCACTTTCGGAAGCCCCACGCTCCATAAGAGCACTGATTGTGCCAATTTCTTGAGAAATGGGGCATTTGGTTCCCATCGATAACTTATTGCAATTACACCGGTTAGGCGGACCTGGGAATTAGGTTGCCACGCTCCCAGCAATCTGAAGATCAGCAGAATGTAAAGAAGTTTTATATTGGACGCCGAGGCGTCTCTAACGCTTTAATAGATAACACGTTAAGGCTATAAACTTCCTTTATAGAAAAAAAGGGGATTGATAAAGATTCTTTATCCCCCTCCAGTATTCTCTGCCTTTCCACTTCACCGCCAGCAACCAACCTGAGCTGTACTTTTGTAATAGAATTTATCTATCCGCTTCAGTAGCTTCTTCGGTTCCACTTCGCCGGGACCGCCGAACCCGGGTTGAATTTCTCTGACAAAGATGCCCATCCGCTGAGAATTTCATTTCATCTATGTCTGCGGTCAAGATCGAGTTCTATAATCTTCTTGAGAAGCGTCGGATAGCTGATGTCCAGGAACCTTGCTGCGCGTGCCTTGTTCCAACCGTTTTTCTCCAGTGCCTCCGCAATCACCCTGCGCTCGGTTCTTTCCACCTCGGTCTTGAGCGACCCTGCCTCTAGAATTATGGCCTTCTGCTCTTTCACTTCAGCAGGCAACAACTCCGGACCAAGTTCACCGGACGGGGGAGCCAGGACAAGCATCCTCTTCACCATCTTTTCAAGTTCTCTCACATTGCCAGGCCAGTCGTAATCCATAAGTAGCTGCATGGCTCCCCTGGCAACGCCTCGCACAGGCTTGTTATTCTGCGCGCTGAAATCCTTCAGAAAATGCTCGACCAAGAGAGGAATATCATCCCTTCTTTCCCTCAAAGGTGGCACCAAAATTGTAATATCGCTCAGACGGTAATAGAGATCTTCAAGGAATTCGCCCTCTTTTATCAACCCTTTGAGGTTGGTGTTGGTGGCGCATATGATCCTGCCATCCACCCTCCTCCACTTCGTCGAACCCACGGCACGGATTTCCTTCTTGTCGAGGAAATGAAGGAGCTTTGCCTGGACGCTCTTCGTTGTCTTCGCGACCTCGTCCAGGAATACGGTGCCGCCTTCGGCTTCCTCGAAGAGCCCTCGCTTGTCGCGGATGGCACCTGTGAAAGCGCCCTGCACGTGGCCGAAGAGCTCGCTTTCCAGAAGCGAATCGGGTATTGCGGAGCAGTTTATCGGAACGAATGGCTTGTCTTTTCGAGGGCTACAGCTATGTATGGCTTCGGCAACGAGAGCCTTCCCGGTTCCAGTTTCTCCCTGTATGAGGATGGTGGCAGAGCTTGAGCCAACCTTTTCAACGAGGCTCAGCATCTCGAGCATCTCCTTGTTCTGCGTCACTATTCCATCAAATGAGCAAGTGAACTCGAGTCTCTTTCGCCGCGCCATGCTTTCCCTAATCTGCACCACCCTTTCTGCCTCAACAGCTGCAAGCGTGGCGATGCCAGACATGACTGCAAGGAGATTGAGCTCTCTCTGTTTGAAAGCACCAAGACGATTGCCGATAAGCCGGTCTGCGTACACTATTCCTTTTTGTCCAGAAGGCAAGTTTAGAGGAACAAGCACAAAGCTTTGAATACGTTCGAACGCGGGAAGCCGTGAGAAGATCCTGTCTGAGCGGACACCTGTGATAACGCGCGGTGAACCAACCTCTTCAACAGGCAGAACCTCTGTCAGAGAGCTAACAATGCCCAGAGCCTCATTCGAAGAGAGTTTTCTCGCCGCCCAGATACGAGGCTTCATCCCTTTTCCAACAAATGCAATGAGCCCCCTGTCAGCTTCGGAACGCGCCAGAATTAGCTGCAAGAGTTCGTCCATCGTTCTATGGGGATTTTCTTTGCCACCGAGGAGCTTGCCAAGTTCCTCAAGTATCCTGAATTCACTGGAGGATGAGAGAGTGGAACTAACGAAAGCTTCTTCAAGCGCTGCTCTCACGCCGGCAAGCGCTGCCTGAATCTCGGGCTCATCGACATCCCTCAAGAGCTTTTCGACCTCATCCACGTAACTCAGAGACTCGTCAGGTACACCCTTTATTAGATAAAATCTCGCCAGTTCAACTGTCGCAACGGCGGCCCAACCTTTGACCTCGAAGCTCAAGAAAACTCCCATGGCTTGTCTCAAGAACGATACTGCCTTATCGGAGAATTCTACGCTTACGCCACCGCCGGCGAGTTTAGAGACGATTGCTTTTCCGGAAATGAGAAGAGTCCTCGCAACTTCAAACCTCTCGCCGATGCTTGTGAGGGTTGAAAGAACCTCCTCTATGATCTGCCATCCCTCTTCCCACTCGCCCTTGTACCAGAGCGCAACCCCTGTGACCCGTCTTGCTAAGGCTTCCTCGCAGCGGTCACCCAAGGAGCGGGCAAGCTCAGTGGCCCTTTCGGCTGCGGCAATTGCATCGTCCGTCTCGCCCCTGAAAAGGTGTGCTTCGCCAACACGTCTCGCGGCCTCCATAATGAGGTCTCCCCTGGGCGCAATCTGAACTGCCAGGGCCTCCGCTTCTTTCAATAGCTCGAGGGCTCCCTCGGAGTTACCTTTAGTGAGTTGAAGCTCTCCCAGGAACTCAAGCGCCAGGGTTTCTTCACGCCTGTTACCCAGCTCTCGGCTCGTGGCAAGGACGTCGCGATACGTGGCCTCAGCATCGGCCCATTCTCTCTTGCGCAGGCTGATGTTTGCCGCGGCCAGCCTGTTTCGAGCGGCTCCTGCCCTGTTTCCAATCTGCGTGCAGATCTGCAGACTCCTGGAGAATTGCCTCGACGCCAGCTCCCACTCTCCGAGCCTGAAATGCACGATCCCCAGGTTTAGTGAGAATGTGGCTATCCGCCCGAAATTGCCGCTCTTCTCTCCTATTTTCAGTGCTTTTTCGAAGAAGCCGGCTGCCTCGCGCCACTCGGAAAGGTTCTTGTGTAGGATACCGAGGTTGTTCAGGGCCTGGGAGATCCCATCATCATACTGGACGCTACGGAAGGCAAAAAGCGCGCCTTCAAAATACTCCCTGGCTTTGGCGATGTTTCCAAGTCGAGTGTGAATAAAACCGAGCCAGTTTTGGACCTTGCCCAGTTCGAGGAATTCACCCGTTCCCTTTAGTAGCCTCTGGCCTGTCTCGCAAAGCCTCCGCCCCTTCCTGTAACGCCCGCTTTCGGCATAAAGTATACCCTCCAAGCAATATGCCTTGCCTAGGCCAATCAGGTCATTCTCTCTGCGGAAGGTTCCCTTGGCAGATTCTGCGTATGTTATTGCACGGTTGTGATCGCCTCTGGATTTGTGGCAGGAAGCAATCTCGAGGTCTAGGTAGGCAGCCTTTGTATGTAGAGAAAGTTCAAGCGCGGACTTCTTCGCCTTGGTGTAGTAGTCCAGGGCGCATGAGAAGTTGGACGCGTCGAAATGGATATTCCCGATTTCTTCGTCTTTCTCTACGGCAGAAATCGGATGCAGTTCATCAGGACACAGGTCCTTATCGCTGCGAGAGTCGTTTTCCATTAACATGGGCCTCCGAATGAAGAACGCTCTCCAATTCAAAAGGAAATATCAGTAAACCCTTACTTCGTCATTCGAAAGAAGTAGACGAAGTAGCGCAAGAACGCGCTGCACACTCCGACACGGTTGTTTGCCCAGTTGGCGCCGCCAAGCTGAGCGTCAATCAGATCGCCAATCCCTCCGTTCATTCGTCCCCCGCCAGGCGGGTTGCAGGTAGCGATCTCGTCCGGGTCCCCAGTGGGAGAGAATACTGACCCGCTGAGACGGTGAGGGGTAGTGAACTCACCTCTGACCGGGAACTCATGCTTTGCGAACGAAGATGTAGTCATGGAATCAGCATGAGAAGTGAGCAGGAAGAGAAGGGTCAGGAGAGTCAGAACCACCACACCCGTCCTGCGATGAACCATCATTGACCATCTCCTTCTTTGCGGATGCTCTGGGATAGAGTACCGCTCTGGGTTATCCGCAGGGCACAGAGAACCGGGATAGAACCCAACCCCAAACCAAGAACGATTCACATGAGGGTGCAAGAAGGTCAGCCTGCTGACAAAGTGCCGGCCACCTTGCACGTCCACCGTTATTATAAAGCACAAAACGCCTAAAGTCAACGTAAAACCATGCCTTTGCTCAAGATTTTGTATCCGTACAGACGCTCCTGACGTATTATAGGACGGATTATAGGATGGATTATGGGATGACTCGATGGATTGACGGATCGACGGTTTCATGGGTTGGCGGATTGACGGATCGACGAATTGAACACCTGTTGTCCTTGGCTCTTGTCTTGGAACCTATTGTTTTTGGCTTTTGCCCTGGAGCCCATTGTCCTTGGCTCTTGTCTTGGAACTAGCCGTGAAGGAGGGTTAGATGAAGTCTCTACGAGCTTCTCTGCAACTGCTTGCGGGAGCTATCCTGCTCGTCGCCACCCTGCTCGGTGAACCTGGCCACTCGTCCGCCGCCGTCATATTCGCCCCTGTCTCGATGCGGTCGGAATTGCCGTCGGTATGGAATGCGCCTACGTGGACCCCCGACGGTTCCAGCATGTCAACAAGCGACGGACCCCAGGCCATTTTCACAAACCCTGCGGCCATAGGGCTGCGCAGCGGCGTCGGGACGTTCTTTGGCGGCACCCTGGAAAACGACCGACAGACCCTGGGCTGTTTCTCCATCCAGCTCAGATCCCTTTCGTTCGGCTACTTGCACTCGAGCGACTGGGGTACAAAGCCAGAGGAAAGTGCGTTCCTAACAGGTTTGAGCTTTCCGTTTTCGCCTTTTGCGAGGCTGGGCTTCTTCGGGAACTGGCAGAGAATGGAAGACGAGAAAGACTCAAAGGCGTTCTCCTATGGCACGGCTTTACTTGCGAGGCCATGCAGGTTCTTCTCTCTGGGCGCCAAGCTGAGCAACATCAACCAACCCCGGTACGGCTATGAGGTACTTTCGAGATTGTACGAAGTTGGCGCGGGGATAAGACCCCTGGCTGCAAAGGGACCCCTGGGAAACAGGTTTACCGTTACGTTTGATACCGAGTTTGACGAGCACACCGACGTCGCAGATCTCGTTTTCCGCTACGGCGTGGAACTGGAACCGATCAATGGCCTCGTCCTGAACGCTGGGTACAGGGACATACACGGACACGGAGACGTGAGGTTCGGAGTCGGATTCAACTTCTTTCACAACTCAGTAGGCTACTCTGGGGAGAGTGAAAAGGACGGCCCAAACAGGTCGGGCTACTACGTCTCAAGCACTAAGGAGCTACAGCGCTCCGCGGTCAAGCCACGTCCCAGGGTTATCAAACTGGACGTCCAGGGAAACCTCAGGGATCAGCCGAGCGAAGGACTCTTCACGGTGGGGCCAACCTACAGCAACGCGTTCCCCATACTCGAGGAATTGAGGCGAGCGAGGAAAGAGGAATGGGTCAAGGGTATTCTTCTTAACATAAGAGGCGTGAGCAACTTTGCAGTCATCGAGGAGATGAGGGACGAAGTCAAGCGCTGCAGAGATCAGGGCAAGAAGGTCGTTGCCTTCCTGGACGGGGGTGGAGACTTTAGCGACTACTATCTCGCAGCATCTGCCGACAAGATCGTCACTCCTTTTGCCGGGAATATCGGGCCCTTTGGCATTGGGAGGACATCGCTTCTCTACAAGAACTTTCTGGCAAAACTGGGAGTTGAGTTTGAGCGATTCCCGTGTAGAGAGTGCGCATACAAGAGCGCTTACGCCAACTACACCGAGGATAAGCTCCCCGAGGGCTACAAGCAGCAGATCAACGAGATCATGGATGACATCTACGGCGAGTGGCTCTCCACAGTATCGAAAGACCGGGGCATTGACGTAGAAAAACTAAAGGCAATTGCGGACGGCAGGCTTTTCATGCCAGTGAAGGCAAAGGAAGAGGGGCTCATTGACGCAGTTGGCTTCTACGACGTTGCCGACAGCCTGGTATCAAAGATGGCAGATGCAAAGGTGGATGAAAACTTGAGGCTCTCCGGGCTCACGCATCGAAGATACGATTGGGGTAGATCCAAGAAAGTGGCCGTCGTATTCGCGATGGGAGCAATTGAGGAAGGCAAGAACGGAAGCGGCTGGATGGAAGGTAACTTCATGGGGCACGAGACAATGACCAAGATGCTCTCAAAAGTTGAGAGGGACAAGAGCATCAAGGCCGTCGTGTGGCGCATAGACAGTCCGGGCGGGAGCGGTTATGCCTCGGACATGATCTGGAATGCAATAGAAAAGGTCAAGAAAAAGAAACCCGTCGTTTCGTCGATGGGTTATGTTGCCGGCTCAGGCGGCTACTGGATTGCAATGAACACGAACAAGATCTTTGCCGACCCGCTCACGTTGACGGGAAGCATTGGGGCCACCGGACTCAAGCCGGTATTAGCGGGCACGTACGATAAGCTTGGAATAAACCGGGAAACCTTCAAGCGCGGCGAACATATCGACATGTACTCGACGGCAAGGCGCATGAGCGAAGAAGAAATGAACATGATGCTGAACATGGTAGACGAATTCTACGAGTACTTTATCCAAAAGGTTGCTTCGGGCAGGGGGCTCAAGCCCGAGGACGTTCGCAAGATTGGTGGAGGTCATGTCTACACTGGAAGAAGGGCTCTCTCAATCGGCCTTGTGGACAGACTGGGCGGTGTTGAAGAAGCGATACAGGAAGCAAAGAAGCTCGCCGGCCTTGAGGGAGACGTTGACGTCGTGTACTTCGACAGACCAAGAAAATCTATTCTCCGGACCATGCTAGGGCTCTCAGCGCGCGAGGAGACTCGGAGCCTATCATTACTTCAGTCCTACGACGGACCGATGCTGATCATGGAGGATCTGCCCGAGGTAACGGAAGTGGAGCCTTAGAAATAAAATAGTTGGGCACGGCGTTACTTGACTTTCGCCGTGCCCACCGTCCTGCCTAGCGCGTGCCGTAGCGCTTCGGGGGCTACTTTCTTACTTTTTCGCTAATCGCTTTTGCCTGAGTGAAAAGCATCAGGTAGTCTCTTCCGCCAGCCTTCGAATCGGTCCCGCTCATGTTGAATCCTCCGAAGGGATGGACACCGACCAGAGCTCCGGTACATTTTCTGTTGATGTAAAGATTACCGACGTGGAAGAAATCCTTCGCCTTGTCGATTCTCCTTCTACTCTTTGTGTACACTGAGCCTGTGAGGCCATACTCGGTGTCATTCGCAATGGCAATCGCATCGTCATAGTCGTCGGCCTTGATTATGGCGAGCACGGGCCCGAAGATTTCTTCTTGTGAGATTCTGGCCCTCGGATGTACATCCTTAATGACCGTCGGTTCGATGAAGTACCCGTTGCCAGGCATTGCGGAGCCACCCAGGACGAGCTGCCCTTCGCTCTTTCCAATCTCGATGTATTTCATGATAGAGTCCATCGCGGCCTGATTGATGACGGGTCCCATGGCGTTTTCCTGACTGACAACGGGGCCAACCTTGATGGCCTTCACCTTGGGTATAAGTTTTTCTATAAACTTCTGATAGACGCCCTTTACAACGATTACTCTGGAGCAGGCAGAACATTTCTGACCCTGAAATCCAAAAGCGGACGAGGCGACACCCGAAGCCGCCACCTCGAGGTCGCAGCCTGAGTCGACGACTATGGAATCCTTACCGCCCATCTCAGCAATGACCCTCTTTATCCATATCTGGCCGGGCTGATGGCGCGCCGCGAGCTCCACTATACCAAGCCCGACATCCTTTGAGCCTGTAAATGCGACAAATCTGGTCCTTCGATGTCCCACGAGTGCGTTGCCCACGACACCGCCACTACCGGGAAGGAAATTGAGAACGCCGTGCGGGAGTTTCAGCCCTTCCATTATCTCAACAAACTTGGCGGCGATGGTCGGCGAATCGCTCGAGGGCTTTAGCACCACGGTGTTTCCGCACACGATGGCTGCTGAGGTCATGCCCACGAGTATCGCGAGCGGGAAATTCCAGGGTGGAATCACGGTGCCCACTCCGAGCGGTATGTACTTGAGCTCGCCTCTCTCGCCGGGACATTTTGTGAGAGGTTGAGGCCCGGCGTAGCGCAACATTTCCCTTCCATAGAACTCTAAGAAATCGATGGCTTCGGCGACGTCTGCGTCCGCCTCGACCCAGGACTTTCCGACCTCAAATACCATCCAGGCAGCAAATTCAAGTCTCCTCTTCCGCATTATCGAAGCGGCCTTGAACAGGTAGTCTGCCCTCTTGGCAGGTTCCACCAGGCTCCACCTTCCGAACGTCTCCGCTGCCACCTTGACGGCCATGTCGGCATGCGATTCGTCGGCCTTCTGGAACACGCCGACTACCTGGCCCTTCCGAGAAGGATTAGTAGAGGAGAACTTCCTCGTCAGAAAGAGCTTCTGGTTACCGACAATCGAGGGGTATTCTTTGCCCAGATGAGCCCTAACGCTATCAATGGCCGCCTGCATTTTCTTCCTGTTCGCAGGAACGGAAAAATCGGTAAGAGGCTCATTCTTGAAAGGCGCCTTTCTCATTTCTACCTCCCTTTTCACAACAAAAAGGGCCCAAAGAACGCGTTCACTTCAAGCAAACTCGAACCAAGCTCCGCTCAAAAACCTCACCGGCACCACTGGCCCTATCACTCGAGGCTCAGAGATCGTTGGCTCTCACATCTCGCGCTGTCACTCGACGCCCAAGGATCGTCAGACCGCGCATCTATCCACCGCTACTTCACCACGCCGTACTTTTTTCCAATCTTCGTAAATGCGGCGATGGCCTTGTCGAGGTGTTGCTGATTGTGAGCCGCAGAAATCTGAACTCTTATTCTGGCCTCTCCGCGCGGCACGACGGGATAACTGAACCCGATTACGTAGACTCCCTCTGTCAAGAGGTCACGCGCGTAATCGTGAGCGAGCTTTTCATCACCCAGCATGATCGGGATGATCGGATGCACCCCGGGCCTTATCTGGAAGCCCTTGTCCGTCATTTCCTTGCGGAAGTACATCGTGTTCTTCTCAAGCCTATCCCTCAACTCAGTGGTCTCTTTCAGCATCTTGAACGCTTCGATAGCAGTGTAAGCGATGACGGGAGGCAGAGTGTTGGAGAACAGATAAGGTCTCGAACGCTGCCTGAGGATTTCGACTATTTCCTTGCGCCCGCTTGTGAAGCCGCCAGAAGCTCCGCCCAGCGCCTTGCCCATCGTGCTTGTGATGATATCGACTTTGTCCATGACGCCGCGGAACTCGGGGCTTCCCCTGCCTCTCTTGCCCACGAAGCCGGTGGCGTGCGAGTCGT
>Ga0315291_10001871_pt1 | contig 27823 bp, 29 predicted proteins | sample YL17G12_20_MG_FD_203070 | JGI IMG/M metagenome (GOLD analysis project Ga0315291, IMG submission 203070) | Sediment microbial communities from Yellowstone Lake, YNP, Wyoming, USA - YL17G12_20 | ecosystem: Environmental > Aquatic > Freshwater > Lake > Sediment | place: USA: Wyoming | collected...
GCGGGCCATCGTTATTCCGAGTGACGACTTCGGACATCCGCTGAGGACCATCTCGGGCGGTAGAATGCCCGGTCATCGAGTTCCGCCGGACAAACCCTAGCCAGTACTAAGGGCCTGGCAAAGAAATGGCCCCCGCCAACTGGCAGGGGCTACACGAAATCCAGGCGAACTGCCGGAAACGTCAAGGGTTACTTCTTGGGTCGTTTGCTGCTTCTGTTGTCACTCCGGCCATCGTCGTCTGTCTCTTCAACGATCTTGTGGGTCGGCGCACCATCCCAAAGCAGCTTCCAGCCCGTGCCAACTTTCACCAGTTCGACTTCCTCTTTGGTGGCCTCGCCGCGAACCATGGCATTGACGATCGTGGTGGCTTGGGAATCACTAATGGTTATGTTCGTCACTCGCTGCACTTCTATCGTCCCGCTGAAATAGCGAGCCAGCCTCAGCAGGCCAATCAATCTGTCTCTCTCCGCATCAACACTCATCGCTACATAGCTCAAGCATCTGTCGTAGTTCATCCCGTTGAAGGCATTGAAGAATCCCCGTATGGTCTCTTCTATCGCTAGGGGATCCTCTCTCCACGGGCTGGTCTCAACCAGCCACGGAGTGGCCTCGGCAATCCGGTCTATGCCCAGAAGTGTGTTCATCCAACCCTCCCCTGCCGCTGACTCTCTCCTGCATGCAGGAGCATAGCCCTTAGGCAATCCTATTACATGGTTGTTGCGTGCACCTCTCCCGAGTCGCCGCTGGTGTCACAAAATGCCTACATGATTCGCGCCCGTCCGGTGTCGACAGATTGGGTTCACCGCCTTCGAAGTGCTATAATGGAACACGCAAAGGGACTAGCCTGGTTGATGAAGAAGCGAGTTTTCTCCGGCGCCCGCCCCACGGGCAGACAGCACATCGGCAACTACCTCGGAGCTATTCAGAACTATGTCAGCCTCCAGGCCGAGTATGAGTGCGTCTACTGCATTGTTGACATCCATGCACTAACCACGCTCCAGGGAATCGAGGGCGTCAAGAACCTGCAGCAGAACGTCCGCGAGATGATTCTCGACTGGCTGGCAGCCGGATTGGACCCGAAAAGCAGCATCCTCTTCGTACAGTCCGAGGTCCCGGAAGTTACCGAGCTTCACGCTCTGCTCAGCATGACCACGCCCCTGAGCTGGCTGATGCGGGTGCCCACTTTCAAGGAGAAGGTGAAGATGCAGCCGGACAACGTGAACTACGGCCTGCTGGGCTACCCGGTGCTTATGACTTCGGACATCGTGCTCTACAAAGCTGAGGTTGTCCCGGTTGGCGAGGACCAACTGCCTCACCTGGAACTGGCGCGGGAGATCGTGAGGCGCTTCAACAGTCTCTACGGCGATACCTTCCCCGAGCCGCAGCCCAAGCTGACGCATGCGCCCATGATTGTGGGACTGGACGGCATCCAGAAGATGAGCAAGCAGTTGAACAACCACATTGAGCTGGCCGCCACGGCAGAAGAGACGGCGCAGCGTATCATGACTGCCTATACCGACCCCACCCGCAAGCGCCGGAGCGACCCGGGGCATCCCGAGACATGCAACATCTATCACCTTCACGAAGCATTTGAACCCGTGAAGACCAAGGACATCCCGGCGCAGTGCCGCAGCGCTCAGATAGGCTGCGTGGAGTGCAAGAAGCTCTTGGCCCAGGAAGTCAATGCCGCCCTGGCCCCTCTGAGGGAGAGGCGCAGTGAATTGGCCAACAGACCCAACTACGTCAGAGATGTCCTGTCCGACGGCGCCCGCCGTGCTCAGGCTCTGGCCAGAGAGACGATGCGCGAAGTGAAAGGCCGGATGAATCTCATACGGAAGGACACCTGATGGTGAGTCTGCCGCTATCCAGAAGTGGCCGGGAGGTGCTAGAGGTGGCCTCCCGGGCAGCAGAGGAGGCCGGAAGCCTCCTCTTAAAGCATATGCACGGCCAACTGAAGCTGGGGCACAAAGAGGGAAGAGCCAATCTGGTGACAGATGTGGACGTTATGGCCGAGAAGTGCGTCCTCGGCATTCTCCAGAGCGAGTTTCCGGACTTCAGCATCCTCTCGGAAGAATCGCCCGCCGTGGCCAGAGATTCCCAGTTCACCTGGGTGATTGATCCTCTGGACGGTACGAACAACTATGTCCACGGTGTACCCTTCATCTGCGTGTCTATCGGTCTGGCGATCGGGAAACAGCCCATCATGGGAGTCATCTATGACCCGGTGCGGAAGGAACTCTTCACCGCCCAGAAAAGGCGCGGCGCTTCGCTGAACGGTCTGCCTATCTCAGTTGCCCAGAGGACAGCGACGAAGGAAGCCTTCCTTGGAGTCGACCTGGGTTACGATGCTGACAAGGGCAAAGCCATGCTGGACTTCGTCCAAGTGCCCTGGCCGGACATAGGCGGACTGAGATTGATGGGATCAGCGGCGCTCGGTCTAACCTATGTGGCCTGCGGGCGGCTGGATGCCTACATTCACCCGTACCTCTATCCCTGGGACGTGGCGGCCGCTATCGCCCTCGTGGAAGAGTCCGGCGGCAAGATCACCGACTGGCAGGGCCAACCAGCGACTATAGAAAGCAGGGTTATCGTGGCCGGAAACGAGGCCTTGCACCGCGAGTTCCTTAGGCTCATCCAGGGGCAGTTGGGGTTTCCCCTCAAGGGCGTTTGAGATAGGAGTGGCCTAGCCTCTTTCAACCCCCTGGGCCCCAATCTTGGGGGGAAAGAAGAAAGCTGGGGGACACCCCAGACCCTCGGCAAAGGGGCGATGCCCCTCTGCACACCCGTGCGGAAGCGCCGTTGTCATTCCCGCGAAGCATGTCCTCGTGAAAACGGGGAGCGGGAATCCAGAAAGGAAAAAACCTCTGTGGGTTTCAGGTTCCCCGACCTGACCCGCAGGTAACAGGGCGTGATGAACCACGCCCCTACAGATACCGTGGGAATCCGGAGAAAGAGGCTCAGCCGGCACTACACGAAGCGGTGTCTCTGAACGAACCGGGCCATCCTGATCAGCGCCTCTTCAATGTTGCTCATGGAGGTGGCGTAGCAGCAGCGGACATGCCCTTCTCCACACTTGCCAAAGGCAGTGCCATGCACCACCGCCACCTTCTCCTCCATCAGGAGGTTCTCGGCGAACTCCTCAGAAGTCATGCCGGTGCTCTTGATCGAAGGAAAGGCGTAGAAAGCGCCCTTGGGCTCAAAGCAACTGAGCCCTATGTCATTCAGTCCTTTCACGATGACACGGCGGCGCCGGTCGTACTCCTCAATCATCTTCTGGGCCTCCGGCTCCCCCGACCTCAGGGCTTCCAGAGCCGCCACCTGGCCCATGGTAGGAGAGGAGAGCGCAGTGTACTGGTGGATCTTGGTCATGCCCGCGATGATCTCCGGCCTCGCCGCGGCGTAGCCGATGCGCCAGCCCGTCATGGCAAAGGCCTTGGAGAACCCGCCCAGCAGAATAGTGTGATCCTTCATACCGGGCAGGCTGGCAAAACAGGCAGGTTCCATATCATAAACCAGCAGGCTGTAGATTTCGTCGGAGATGACCAGCAGTCGGCGCTGTCTGGCCACATCAGCTATCTCGGCCAGCTTGTCCATCTCCATCACGGCTCCCGTGGGATTGGCTGGATAGCCGATGAGAATGGCTTTCGTCCTGGAGGTGACCGCGTCTCTAACGTCTGTGGCTGAAAGCCTGAATCCATTCTCACAAGACGTGGGCACCTGGACAGGCACGCCGTCGGCCAGCAGGACAGCGGCCGGATAGGCGACATAGCCCGGGTCAGGCATGATTACCTCTTCCCCAGGGTCCAGGATGGCCCGCACAGCGAGGTCCAGCCCTTCGCTCACGCCATTGGTGATGAGTAGTTCAGTATTGGGGTCGTATTCCAGTCCGTACGTGCGCTTGAGATAGGCCGCAAGTTCCTTGCGCAATTCGGGCATGCCCGCGTTGGAGGTATACATGGTGAAGCCCTTCTCCAGAGAGCGGATGGCGGCCTCGGTGATATTCCACGGAGTAGAGAAGTCCGGCTCGCCCACGCCCATGGAGATGACGCCTTCCATGCCGGCGATGAGGTCAAAGAACTTCCGTATGCCTGAAGGCGGTACCTTGTCCAGCCGACCAGTAGTGCACTTTCTCATATGCTCAGCGGCAACCGCCTGTCATCCCCACCGGGATGCAGGACTTCGCCATCCTCCTTGTAGCGCTTCAACAGAAAATGGGTGACTGTTCCCTGGATGCCCTCCAACGGAGCCAGCTTCTGGGAGACGAATAGACCAACCTCCTGCATCGTCTTGCCGACTATGAACACCGCCAAGTCATACGTGCCGGAGACCAGGTAGACTGTGCGGACTTGGGGAAAACGATAGATGCGCTCGGCCAAGGCATCGAAGCCCACGTCCTTCTGGGGCTGCATCTTCACCTCAATCATGGCCCAAACCCTGTCGTCCCCTACCTTCTCCCAGTTGATCATCGTCTTGTACTTGACAATGACCCGCTCTTTCTCTGCCCCCGCGATGACGTTCTTAACCTCTGCCTCCGTCATGCCGGCCATAGTGGCCACCTGCTCCGGTGTCAATCGGGCATCGTTCTCCAGTATCTCAAAGACCTTCCGCATCATCCCAGCTCCTTTTCACCAGGGTCGCTCACCGACCATTCATGATTCTGTTCATTATAGCAAAGTTCAACGCGTTTGTTGTCGCCCGTGCAGACCAGAAAGTGCTTCGTGCCCGGCTCTCGCCACTCCTTCTCCACGCTGTGAATGCTGTAGGTCACGCCCTCCATTGTGAAGAAAATGGGGCGCTCCTCATAGCCGCGGCCGGAGTAGCACTTCACTTGTGCCGGCTTCACTTGCGCGCCTCCTCCAGCATGGTCAGGGCATCCACAGGGCAGTAGTCCAGACAGACCAGACAATCGTTGCACTTGTCCAGGTCCACCCGGCACAACCCCCAGGCCTTCAGGGCCTCTCTGGGGCAGAAGCTGACGCACAGGCCACAGCCAACGCACTTGTCTTCGTTAACGGCCAGCATGGGCAACCTCCTTTTGAGATCAGGCGGCGGGCTTGACCCGCTGCTTGATGTCATCCACTACGATGCGCGCCGACTCGGCACAAGCCGGCAGCCCCAACGGCACCAGCGGCGCCACACCATCGCCGACGTTATACAGATTCTCCACCGATGTCTTCTGACATAGCGCCCCCGGCAGCGCCCGGTACATCGGCCAGTCCTTCTGCCAGTAGCTGACGTGGAGGATCTCCGCCTCTTTGTCGAAACCGGGGACGGCCTCCCTCACGTCTTGCACCATCAGGTCGAGCTCCTTCTTGGTGTCCAGCGGCAGGAACGACGATTCCGGTGCCGCCCAGGCTTGGAGCAGATGCTTCCCCGGCGGCGCATACTCCGGGTATACCAGGCTGGTGCACATCATGGTCATCTGCCGCCGTCCCTCCGGCACCACCATCACCCCGCGGAAATCAACCAGCGGCTTCTCGCTGGCGATCTCCAGGCACATGTAGGCCAGCGGCCTCACCCTCTCCTTCACCTCTTTGAGATAGCCCTTCTCGAAGTTCTGGCTTCCGGCCAGTTCCACCGTGCCGTGAGGGCCGACATCGCTGATGACCACCTTCGCCGGTATCTCCATCTCGCCGGCACCCGCATTGTCTACCACGATACCCCTGACCACCTCATCCACGACATTGATGCGCTTCACCCGGCAACCGGTCCAAACGTCACCGCCCTTGGCCTTGATGACCTTGACCAGCTCTTCCATGAACGCCAGGAATCCCCGCGGATCAGCACCCGCAGTGCCGGCAAACTTGAGCTGCCGGATGAACTCGGCCGCCGGCATGTCGCTGAAGTTGACGCACTGGTAGTTGGACATGCCCCGGAACACGGTCAGGACCTTGTCATTCTGGGTGTACTGTCGGAACCAGTCGCGAATAGAGATAGCACCGGAAGGCTCCTGCCAAGTGAAGGCCCGCCGGATGGCGCCCATGACCCTGGCAGTTTCAGCCTCAGTGGCTAAGTTGGAAATGACAGTCTTGAGTCCACCCTTGACGGGCATGGGGTAGTCCTTGCCGCCCATCCGGAAACAGAGCTGTATGGGGAAGTCACGGACCGGGAAGTTGGCGCCAACCTCTTTGAAGAGCTTCTCTACTCCTCCACGCGTCTCTACGTACAGAGCGCCCGTGGGAAGGGTGAAGCCCTTGTACTTCACCGACGAGGCCCGGCCGCCGACGAAGGGCAGCTTTTCCACCACCAGCGTCTTGTAGCCGTAGTGGGTCAGCAAGGCGGCGGAGCACAGTCCACCCATTCCCGCTCCCACGATCACTACATCGTACTTTCCCTGTTTCACCATGTTACCTCCGCTGAGCCTCCCACCTGTGGCCGAATCACCTATTGCCTGACCACCAAGCTGATGCGGTGGTCGGCCCAAAGCCGCTCCTCAATCTCGCTGTCGAACCAATGCTGCCGTGGATCGCTGTCGGTGCGGTCGAGAACAAAGGGTATGGCATAAGAATACTGGACCGAGTGGATCACAGAACTCCCCACGGCATGGGCCAGCACCTCCCCCAGATCATCGCCCCTCTTCGCCAGTCTCACCGTGATAGCCACGGTGGGCAGTCCTCTCACTTCCACGGCTATGTCCGGCCAGAAGTCCGCCCCGTAGGCCCAGACCGAGATGATCTTGCCCTTGTCCTTCCCCCGAACGGCCACGGCGCCGAACTCCCCTAACTCCGTGCCGATGAACTCTCTGACCAACTCGGCCACACCAGCTACCAGGTCCTTCTCTTCGTCATAATCCGCCAACTCAGTATCCTGCAGCTTGTTGCAGAGTCCATCGATAATCTTGAGAACATCTTGATTCTGCATCATCTCTTTTCAACCCCCTGGCCCCCATTCTTGGGGGGAGAATATATGGGTTGGGGGACACCCCCAAACCCTCGGTCCGCCTCAGGCGGACACTCTCTTCTGTCATTCCCGCGCAAGCGGGAATCCATGTCGGTCCTCGGAGGGCCACGCTTCGTCGTGGCCGCGGAACTCAGTTTCGGTGCCTGTCGGGTCACCGACCCGACGCCCGTCACATCACTTGCAGAAGCGTTCATATCAGAGGGGTCTCCTCATGCCTCTATTTCAACCCCCCCTGTATCCCCCAATCTTGGGAGACAAGAAGAAACGCAGAGGGGCTTCGCCCCTCTGCACACCCCTGGGGCGACCGTATAGGGGCAATCCTCGTGATTGCCCTCCTGGAAGGACCAAATCCACCTTCGACTCCTAAAGCGGCGGCTTCCTCTTGTGCCACTCGGTCGACTGTTCATAGGCGAAGGCCACCCGCAGCAGCATCTCCTCGCTCAGCGGCTTGCCGATGATCTGCAAGCCCACCGGGAGACCATCGACAAACCCGGCCGGTATCGAGATCGCCGGAATGCCGGCGATGTTCATGGGCAGCGTGCAGATATCGCTGAGGTACATCTGCAGCGGATCGTCGGTCTTCTCGCCGATCTTGAAGGGGACCGCAGGCGAGGTAGGGGTGATCAGGGCATCGTACTTCTCAAAGGCCTGATCGAACTCCCGCCGGATCAGCGTGCGCACCTTCTGCGCCTTCAGGTAATAAGCATCATAGTAGCCCGAGGACAGCGCATACGTCCCCAGCATGATGCGCCGCTTCACCTCAGCACCGAAACCGAACTGCTTGGTCTTCTCCAGGCCGTCCCACATGCTGGCAGCCTCCTTGGCCGAGAATCCGTATTTCACGCCGTCATAGCGGGCCAGGTTGGCCGAAGCCTCGGATGGGGCGATGATGTAGTAGACCGCCAGGGCATACGGCGTGTGAGGCAGGGAGACGTTCCGGTCGAGCTCCGCTCCCAGTTCCTTCAATTTGGACAGGGCCGCTTCCATGACATCCTTCACACCCTGCTGCATCCCGGCCACGAAATACTCCTGGGGCACACCCAGCCGCAGCCCTTTCAGGTCGCGGACCAGCGACTGCGTATAGTCGGGAACGGGGTGAGGGAGAGACGTTGAGTCCTTGGGGTCATGCCCCGAGATGGCGTTCATCACCAGGGCACAGTCCGTGACATCCTTGGTTAGCGGCCCGATCTGGTCCAGAGAACTGGCGAAAGCCACCAGGCCGAATCGGGACACCCGGCCATAGGTCGGCTTCAGGCCCACCACGCTGCAGAAGCCAGCCGGCTGGCGAATGCTGCCGCCGGTATCCGAGCCCAGCGCGTAGAAGGCCTCGTCAGCCGCTACACCGACCGCCGAGCCGCCGCTGCTGCCGCCGGGAACGCGGCTCAGGTCCCATGGGTTGCGCGTGGGGAAGAAGGCCGAGTGCTCGGTAGAGGAACCCATGGCGAACTCATCCATGTTGGCCTTGCCCAGCATCACCATCCCGGCCGCCCTCAGTTTCTCCACTACCGTGGCGTCGTAGGGCGGGACGAAGTTCTCCAGCATCTTGGAGCTGCAGGTGGTGCGCACACCGTTGGTGCACATGTTGTCCTTGATCAGCGCCGGAACGCCGGTGAGCGGCGTGGAGTTGCCGTTTTTCAGGCGCTCGTCGGCCAGCCTAGCCTGGTGCAGAGCCTGGTCCTCGCAAATAGTCACGAAGGCACAGACTTGGCTGTCTACGCTTGATATGCGGTCAAGGGCCGTCCGGGTCAGTTCCAGTGAGGATGTCTCCCGGCGCCGCAGCAGTTCACCCGCCTCATGGGCGGTCAGTCGAAAGAGATCCATGGTTACTGCTCGAGCACCGCCCGCACTTTGAGGTAGTCCTCTTCGCGGTTGGGGGCGTTAGCCAGGACCCTGTCGGAGGGGAGGGAGGGAGCGGTCACGTCATCCCGGAGGACGTTCTCCAGGGCAATGCAGTGCGCCGTGGGTTCCACTCCGGTGGTGTCCACCTTCTGGAGTATCTCGAAGTTCTCCAGGATGTTGGAGAGCTGCTCTCTGAGCCTCTCCACATCATCGTCGCTCAGTCCCAGATGGACCAAAAGCGCCAGATGCTTGACTTCTTCGCGGCTGAGCTTCATTTCGGTACGGCTCTCCCAATGCAGGTGCTTGGCTTGAAGCGTCAATTATAGCATTGGCCGCGTGTCAGAGACAAAAATCAGTCGTGGTGCCCAGTATCTCTGAGAATCTCCAAAGCCTCCGCCATCTGCTCCTTGTCCTTCAGTCCAGCCAGGTGGGAGGGAGACTCCTGGAACTTCTCCAGCGCATTGAAGAAGCGATCGAGGACATCGTCTTTAACGGTGGGGATGAGAAAGATGTGCGTATGGGGAATCCGCCGCCCGCGGGCATACATGCAGACAAACTCCGGAGACAAGACCGTCATCATCTTCCGGGCGACCGTTCTGGCAACCCGGAAGAGGCTGAGCAGCTCATCTTCCTCCAGATCGTGCCACCAGGGAACATGCCTCTTAGAGATGACCAGACAATGACCCTTGGTGTAGGGATTGATGTCCAGGATGCAGAGTGACTTCTCATCCTCAAACACCTTGTAGGCCTCAGCTTTGCCGGCGACGATGTCACAGAATATGCAGGTGTCTTTCTTGGCCATCTGTTCCCATCCTTTCCTGGTCTGGGGAGAAAACTCGCGCCGAGTGCTTCTTCAACCCCCCTTAGTCATCCCCCAAGATTGGGGGATGACTAAGAAACGCAGAGGGGCTTCGCCCCTCTGCACGCCCCTGGACCCAGTGTAATTGCGAGCCATTCTCCCAGCCAAGCGAGGAGAAGGCGCGGCAATCCCTTCGCTCCTCGCAATGACACAAACGCCGAATCGAGCAACGCCCCCACACCGGTCCCCGTAGAGGCGGGTTTGAAACCCGCACTACACCCTAATGATAAGGGTTGCGCCGCACTGTCTCAATTCGGGTAGCCGCTTGCCAAGGCTCAAGCTCGGTGAGTATGATACTCGTGTAACCCATTCGCAACTCTTTGGAGCCTCACATGCCCAAGATTCATTTCATCGACGTCACCAACCGGGACACCGTTCAGGCCTCCCGCATCAACCTCTCCAAGCTCCAGAAAACCATGGTGAACTTCTATCTGGGCCAGATGGGCATCCATCAGTCGGAGTTCGCCTTCCCCTTCGTCAAGAACGAACAGAACTACGCCAGGGCCAACCTGCAACTCAAAACGGCGGGGGCCTTCGGCAACCTTATCTTGGAGGGCTGGTGCCGTGCCATGGTTTTCGACGTCACCGAGGCGCTCTCCACAGGGGTGAGGGATGTGAATGTCTCCATGTCCACCTCCGACCAGATGATCACCCACAAGTTCGGCGGCAAACTGGATCGGCAGGCGGTGATCCACGAGATGACTTCCGCCGTGACCTATGCCAAAGAACACGGCGTGAGTACCATAGGAGTGAACGCGGAAGACGCTTCCCGAACCGATCTGGGCTACCTGGTAGCCTTCGCCCAGGCGGCCAAAGATGCGGGCGCCGACCGCTTGAGGTACTGCGATACTCTGGGGTACGAGACGCCAGTGACGATCTACCGCCGGGCGAAAGTCGTCGCGGAGCAGGTGGAAATCCCCCTGGAGCTGCACTGCCACAACGATCTGGGCATGGCGGTGGCCAACTCCGTTGCCGGGGCCAGAGGTGCCATCGACGCCGGTGTCGATGCCTACGTCAACACCTCAGTGAACGGCCTCGGGGAGCGGGCGGGGCAGGCTGACCTGCTGAGCTGTATTCTGGCCATCAAGTTCGCGCGGGAGATGGACGACTACCAGATCGGTGATCCTCTGAATCTGCGAGTCTCGGCCAAGCTGGCCAGCTACGTTTCTTACGCCTTCGGCGTGCCCATCCCCATCAATCAACCCGGCGTGGGAGAAAACGCCTTCGCCCACGAGGCGGGCATACACGCTGACGGGGCCCTGAAGGACCGCCGCAACTATGAGCTGTATGACTACGAACTCCTGGGGCTTGACCTGGAGGCTCCGCCACCCCGGGGCAGGGTGATCACCACCGGCGAATTCGGCGGCCTGGCCGGCTTCGAGCACGTCTACGAGAGACTGGGCATCACCTTCAGCAATAAGAAGGAAGCCACTCAAGTCCTGGACCTGGTGCGCTACGCCACCGCCCATAACCAGCTCAACCTCACCGATGACGAGCTCCGCTTCATCGCCAAGTACCCCGACCAGGTGCGCCAGATCCTCACTGTCACGCCGTAGAGACCGACGCAGCCCCAAAAGGCCTTGGTGTGTCAATTGGATTTGAAAACGGACTTCATGCGCCTCTATAATGGGAGTGTGACTGGGCTCTTGCGGGTCAGCTATTTTACACACATTTGGGGGCACCACCTATGACAGAGAATAGCCAGAACTTTGCTCTCACTAAGAAGTTGCCACTCAAGGTGGCCGATCAGTACATGGGGCTGATCACTCTCAATCGACCGGACGAAATGAATCCTTTGAACTGGGCCACGGTGAAGGCGCTGCGCAGTGCTCTAGAAACCCTGTCACCCGACCCCAGCGTCCGCGTCATCGCCATCACCGGCGCCGGCAAGGCTTTCAGCGCCGGAGGCGACTTGAAAGCCTACATGTACTTGTACCGCCACGAGACGGAATACAGAGGATTCCTGGGTGACATGCGCGAAACGTTTGATTCCATGGCCATGCTTCCCCAACCGGTGGTGGCTCTGGTCAACGGCTACTGCATCGCCGGGGGAATAGAGCTGATGGAGGCCTGTGACTTCGCCTACGCCGCCAAGTCGGCCAAGATCGGCGACGGCCATCCCAACTTCGGCCAGATTGGCGGCGCTGGTGGGAATGTTCGATTGCCGCGCTGGATTTCTCCGCCCAGGGCACGCGAACTCCTCTTCACCGGCAAGCTGCTGACGGCCGATCAGGCCCTCGAGTGGGGCCTGGTGAACCGGGTAGTGCCGGATGACAAGCTTCTGGACGCCGGTCTGGAGTTCGCCAACATCATAGTGGACAAGAGCCCGCTGGGAACAAAGCTCACCAAGGAGATATGTAACCTGGGTTTGAACATGCGTTTGGAGGATGCTCTCCACCTGGAGATTCAAGAGAACGTTCACTACTGCGTCTCCAATTACGACAGCTATGAAGGCCTGGAGGCCTTCGATTCGAAGCGTCCGCCGAAGTTTGAGGGCAGGTGATACATGGCTAAGTTCGATTCTGCAATTGCCGGTGTTGGCTTCACCGAGTATTCGCTCGATTCGGGGCGCAGCATCCTGGCGCTGGCCGTCGAGGCCTGCCAGAAGGCCATGGCCGATGCCGGGCTGCAGCCCAAGGACGTCGATGGGATCCTCGAGTTCAGCCTGGGCGATTCCGTTCCCACGGAGAGCGTCGCCGCGGGCTTGGGACTCCCGGAGGTCAACTACGCCGCCGACTGGTTCTGCGGCGGTTTTGCCCCCTCCGCCCTGATCGCCACCGCCAGCATGGCCGTGGCCAGCGGCATGAGCAAGGGTGTTCTCATATACCGGGCTATGAATGGTCGCTCGGGCTTCCGCCTGGGAGGCGCGGGTGGCGGGGATGCCTTCCGGCCCAGGTCGGGCGCCCAGTACCGCGTGCCATACGGCTGGCTGACCTTCGGCCAGAACATGGCTCTCTGGTGCCGGCGTCACATGGAGAAATACGGCACCAAGCAGGAGCACCTGGCGGCCATCGCCATCTCGCAAAGGGAGAGTGCCCTGCTCAACGAGCGCGCCATCCAGCGCAAACCGATGACCCTGCAGGACTACATGGCCTCTCGCGTCATCGCGGAGCCTTTCCATCTGTTTGATATGTCCCTGGAGACCGACGGCGCCTGCGCGCTGCTGGTGACTTCATCATCCAGAGCCAGAAACTGCCGCAAGAAGCCGGTCTATGTCAGGTCGGCGGGCCACTTCGGGAAGGCCACCGTGGCCGACCCCATGTGGGCCGACGCCTTCCTCTGGCCGGACCTGACCGAGAACTACACCAAGTACTTGGCTCCCAGACTATACGAGGAGGCGGGGTTGGTGCCAAACGATGTTGATGTGGCCGAAATCTACGACTGCTTCACCTACACCGTCCTGATGGCGCTGGAGGGCCTCGGTTTCTGCAAGAAGGGCGAAGGCGGGCCATTTGCTGCTTCCGGCGCGACCGGACTCAAGGGGAAGATACCGGTCAATACCAACGGCGGCATGCTCTCGGAAGCCTATATTCACGGAATGAATACCGTCGCTGAAGCGGTGATGCAACTGCGCGGCGAATGCGGAAAGCGTCAGGTGCCCAATGCCGAAGTGGCCTTCGTCACTTCCGGCGCGACAACAATCGGCAGCGCCTGCATCCTGACCGTCTAGCGAGGGAAGTCGAGAATGGAACGATATATAGTTCATCCAGAAGCAGACCAGGACAGCACGCCCTACTGGCAGTCGTTGCTGCAGCACCAGGCCAAGCTGCAGAAGTGCGGCAAGTGCGGCCGCTTCCGGTTCCCTCCGGCGCCGAGTTGCTACTACTGCGGTACCCTGGGGGGAGACTGGGAACCCATCTCCGGCAAGGGCGTGATCTACACATGGAGCGTGATCCATCACCCCGTCGACAAACGATTGAGCGGGGAAGTGCCTTTCACGGTGGCCATGGTTGACCTGGAGGAAGGTCCTCGCGTCGTCGGGAGATTGATCAACGCCGACCGTGCCAAGCTGAAGGCCGGCCTGCCAGTCAAGGTCCGGTATGAGGACATGGACAAGGAGTTGACTCTCCTGAACTTCGAGCCGGCCTAGAAGGCATGTCATACCAGTTCCCGTAGTCAAGTTATCGCAAGACCTATTTCAGCGGAGAGGGCTGGAAGGTTAGATACGAGGAGGATAGACCATGATTACTTCCGCAGAGTTTGTGGAGAGAATGAAATCCCTGAAGCCCAATTGCTATATGCATGGGGAAGTGTTGCAGCGCGACGACCCGCGCATGATAACTTCCATGAAAGACATTTTGATGACCTTTGACCTGGTGGGCGACCCCGGGTACAAGGACTTCATCACCGCCACTTCTCACCTTACCGGCAAGACCATCAACCGGTTCACCAATATCCACCAAAGCGTGGATGACCTGCTGAAGAAGCAGTTGATGACCAGGGTGCTCAGCCGCCTTTCGGGCACCTGTATCCAGCGCTGCATGGGCGTCGACATGATGAACGCCCTGTCCGTAGTGACCAAGGAAGCCGACGACAAGAACGGCGGCAAGACCGAGTATTATGAGCGCTTCAAGGCCTTCTGCAAGGAGTTCCAGGAGAAGGACATGGTGGGCGCCGCGGCCCAGACCGATGTCAAAGGCGACCGCATGCTCCGCCCCCACGAACAGGCCGACCCCGACATGTACATGAGGGTGATCGAGAGGAATGCCAAGGGCGTTGTGGTTCGGGGCTGCAAGGTGCACACCACCGTCGGGCCATACTGCGATGAGTTGCTGGTCACTCCCTGCCGCGGTCTGACCAAGGACGAGGGCGACTGGTCCATCTGTTTCTCCATACCGGCGGACACCAAGGGTGTGCATATGCTGATCGAAGCTGCCAACCCCACTCCCCGCAAGGCCTTCCCGGCTGAAGTGGAGAAGCACGGCATAGCGCACAGCGTCACCATCTTCGACGATGTGCTGGTGCCCTGGGACAGGGTGTTCCTGGACCAGGACCCTGCGCTGGGCGGCCGGGCGGCGGTTCTCTTTGCGCTGTACCACCGGCACAGCTACACCGGATGCAAGCCCGCCTACACAGACCTGCTGATGGGCACCACCGCGCTGATCGCTGAAGTCAGCGGCATCGAGAAGGAGCAGCACGTCAAGCACAAGCTGGCGGAGATGATATCCGTCGCGGAGTTGGTCTTCGCCTCCGGCATCGCCGCAGCGTACAACTCCACCAAGGCGTCTTCTGGAACGCAAATACCGAATGTCATCTACTGCAACGTTGGCCGCAGGCATGCCGGCCTCAACATCTACCATGAGTATGACACTCTATGTGATATCTGCGGCGGGCAGCCGCAGACCATGCCATATGAGGAAGAGTACGCCGATCCCAAATGGAGAGCGTACCTCGACAAGTACTTTGCCCGGAAGAAGGATGTTGATCCGGAGATCGTGCACCGCGCCTTCCGCCTGGCTCAGGACCTGATCGCCGGGCCGGTGGCCTCCAACATGCAGATCGCCGGAGTTCATGGCGGCGGTTCTCCAATCATGGAGGACATCGCCATACTGGCCAACTACCCCATGGAGGAGAAGAAGAACATTGCTAGAAGGCTGGCGGGCATCCCCGAGAAGGAGATCAAGCCCAAGGAAGCCAAGAAGTAACCTGGAATCCTGACTGAGGTTTGGACGCCGGACCGGCCGCAATGCTGGTCCGGCGTTCTCTTTGCCAAAGGTGTCACTCCTGCGAAAACCGAAATCCAGGAGAGGCAGCCTACACTAGGTCAAGATACAGGTCTCTCCAATCGGGGTTTACCCCTTCAATCAGCTCGACTTTCCACGCCCTCTTCCATCTCTTGATCTGTTTCTCCCTGGCTATGGCGCTGTCAACATCATCAACCTTTTCATAGTAGACCAGGCTGTGCACACTGTATGTCTTCGTGAATCCATCAACCAGATCGCTCTTGTGTTCATGCACCCTCTTCACCAAGTCCGAAGTCACACCCGTGTACAGGGTGCCGTTGCGTCTGCTTGCCAAGATGTAGACGTAGTACTGGTTCTTGCCTTTGATGTGCCGACGATTGCCCATCACATTTCGTCCGCTGACTTTTGAGAGGCGTCAATCGACGCTGGATTCCTGCTTTCGCAGGAATGACAGAGGGGGGTCCGTTGGCATGTCCCTCCGGTCATCCGGGCCTCACTGCGACGACGGTGCGCGGCAGGCGTTCTTCCACCGGCATTTGGTGAGGCATAGGGGCAGAGGGACCTTCTGCTTGATCAGGGCCGAGAGGTGCCTGGCGGTCAGCCGGTCCCCGTAGGATATCTCCATTCCTCTGAGAACGATGGCATCCCATTTCCGGACGGCGGTTTCGTCCCCGTCCGGACTCTGACAGCGAGCATCCTGGCAGAGAGGGCACATCTGGCAGAGGTCGTCTACACCCTCGATGACCTCTATCAGCGTATCGGTTTGGGACTCCAGAGATTCCTTGATATGCTTGGCCAGAGTGTTGAAGGCTTCCCCCCGGTCAAAAGCTTCCGGAACCAGAAACGGCTCACACATGATGTGGTGAGGGCGGAGTCTCAGTTCTGCTGGTTCTTGGCTGGCTGTCATTGGTCACCTCTGCTCAATTCGTTCGGGCGCAATGGGACATTATACAATGGCATCAACCCCCTGGGCCCCCATTCTTGGGGGTAGAACAAAAGAAATTGGGGGAACACCCCCAACCCCCCGGCAGAGACACGTCTCTGCACTCTGCTCTGTCATTCCCGCGCAGGCGGGAATCCACTCAGATCCCGGAGGGTCATGGCCGGTGGCCCTACCGAATGTTGAAATGGAACCTATTGGCGTCTAGAATTAGAAAACGAAGATGTTCTTGGGCCAGGATTACCTCACACCCGGTTGGAGAAATCACGCGTTTCTAGCCTAGCCTTGGCCACGGCCTGAGAACCATCTACTAGAAGGAGGCGAGAATGGAAATCAAGAAGGTATGCGTAATTGGCGCCGGAACGATGGGCAACGGCATCGCGCAGGTGGTAGCGCAGGCCGGCTACGACACGGCCATGGTGGACATCAAGCAGGAGTTTCTTGACCGGGGCATGAACGCCATCAAGGGCAGCCTGGCCAGAGTGGTGAAAAAAGGCACCATGACCCAGGCCGACGCGGACCAAGTGGTGGCCCGGATCAAGACCTACACCGACATGAAAGCCGGTGCCGCGAACGCTGACTATGTCATCGAGGCAGTGTTTGAAAGGGCCGAGATCAAGCAGCCGGTGTTGAAACAGCTTGACGAGATCTGCCCGGAGAAGACCATCATAGCCTCTAACACTTCTTCCATCCCCATAAGCTTGCTCTCGTCGGCCACGAAGCGTCCCCAGAAGGTGGTGGGCCTGCACTTCTTCAATCCCGTGCCGGTGATGAAGCTGATCGAGGTGGTGAAGTCGCTGACCGTCTCCGAGGAGACCATAAACGTCAGTGTTGCCTTCGGCAAGTCGCTGGGCAAGGAGCCGGTGGTGGTGAAGGACTCTCCAGGCTTCATCGCCAACAGGATCGCCAACGTGGCCGCCAACGAGGCACTTAAGGTGCTGGAAGAGGGCCTGGCCAGCGCCGACGACATCGACAAGGTCTGCCGCCTAGCCTTCAACTGGCCCATAGGGCTCCTGCAGATGGTGGATCTCGTCGGGGCGGATGTGGTGCTCGATCTGGCCGAGTCGATCTACAAAGAGACTGGCTGGGAGAGGTACAAGCCGGCGCCTATTCTGAAGAGGATGGTGGAGAGCGGCTATCTGGGGAACAAGGCCAACAAGGGGATCTACACCCTGTTCGTGCCCAAGCAGTAGGCTGAACAACTGGGAATCTGAGGACGCGCGTCGCCAGGATAATGGCTGGCGGCGCCGATCTCTGGCATTTCATAATCGGTGAGTCCGGTAGTTCTGGAAACAAGGAGTTGAGGTTAGAGATGTTACTTGATGAGTTCAGGCTTGATGGAGCGGTAGCCATTGTCACCGGAGCGGGAGGCGGCATGGGCCGGGCCATATCGTTGGCCCTGGCCGAGGTGGGAGCGAAGGTAACGGTGGCCGACGTGGTGGTCGAAGGCGGACAGCAGACAGTCGAGTTGGTGAAGAAGGCTGGTGGCAAAGCCATATTCGTGAAGGTGGACCTCACCAAAGCCAGCGAGGTCGAGAGTATGGTGGAGACAACCGTCAAGGAGTTCGGCAAGGTTGATATCCTGGTCAACAACGCCGGCATACAATTGGCCAAGCCTTTCATCGACCTCACCGAGGACGAATGGCACCGCGTCATGAACATCAACCTGACCAGCACTTTCTTGTGCTCGAAGGCAGCCGGCAAGCACATGATCAAGCAAGAGAAAGGGAGGATCATCAACATCGCCTCCACCGCCGGTCTGGTGGCGGCCACCAACCAGGCAGTTTACTGCGTCAGCAAGGCCGGGGTGATACTGCTGACCAAGGCTCTGGCCCTGGAGTGGGCGAGATACAACATCAACGTGAACGCCATTGCCCCCGGGTATTTCCGCACCCCGTTCAGCGCGAAGGCCACCGAGGATGAGAAGACCGCTGCGGAGCTGTTGAAGAGGATTCCGCTGCGCCGGTTCGGCGAACCCAAAGACCTGGGGCCACTGGTGGTGTACCTGGCCTCCGCGGCATCGGACTACATGACCGGCGAGACGATTCTTATAGATGGCGGGCACTTGTCCCATCTGTAACCAGACACTTGAAATGAACGTGCAAGGAATTCTCCGGCGGAAGTCTCGAGACTGTTCCTCACCCTCGCCTTCATCCCGTCCCATCGAGGGAGAGGAGACCAGTGGGGTTCTGGCCGCGGCGGCGCGTCTCCCTGGGGCGTGCAGAGGGGCGAAGCCCCTCTGCGTTATTCATAATCCCCCAAGAATGGGGGACCATGGGGGTTGATGCTGAGGGTTGCTCCCCTGGATTCCCGCCTTCGCGGGAATGACAGCGGTGCCGCGCAAGGGTGTGCAGAGAAGCAGAGCTCCTTTGCCGAGGGTCTGGGGGTGTCCCCCAATCTCTCTATCCCCCCGAGAGTGGGGGCCAGGGGGTTGAAGGCATTCCTCCGAACAAGATCATCATGAAGATAGCAGACAAAGTCAAGCAAGGCAGCTTCCTGCGCAGAGAGAATCGCTTTGCCTGCCTGGTGAAGCTGGCCGGCAACATAGAGACGGCCCACCTGGCCAACTCAGGACGGCTGGAGACGGTCCTGACCCCCGGCCGCACCGTGTTTGTCGCCGAGAGGCCATCGCCCACCCGGACCACGAAGTACGACCTGGTCACGGCAGCGCTTGGCGAGACCTACGTTTCTGTCGATGACCGTGTTCCGATGCAACTGGTAAATGAAGCCTTGGTAAAGAGAGCTTTGCCCCAGTTCCAGCAATACTCCTCCATCAGGCGCGAGGTGCCTCGTGGCCGGAGCCGCCTGGACTTCCTGCTGAGGAGCCCCTCTTCCCAGTGCTTTCTGGAGATCAAGTCCGTCACCCTCGTCCGGAATAGCGTCGCCTTCTTCCCGGACGCGCCCACAGAGCGCGGCCGGCTCCATGTGGAAAGCCTGGTTTGGGCCAAGAAGGAGGGGTACGAAGCGGCCATCCTCTTCGTCATACAGCGCGATGATGCTGAAGGCTTCTCCCCCAACGATGAAGTTGATCCGGAGTTCTGCCAAGCTCTGCGTCTGGCCCAGGTCAAGGGTCTGGGCATCTACGCCTACAAGTGCCGCGTGAAACCAAACGAGATCGAGTTAGCCGGACAGGTACCAGTCAAGCTCTGAGTAAGAAGCACCAAGAAGCCTGTCTCTTGATGGCGCGAGGCATCACCCTGGATTCCCGCCTGCGCGGGAATGACACTGGCAGGGCAGCCATAGGGGGACTGCCGCTACGGGTGTGCAGAGGGGCAGTCCGCCTCAGGCGGATGCCGGGAGTTTGAGGGTGTCCCTCAAGTCCCGTTTCCCATCCCCCCAAGAGTGGGGGTCAGGGGGTTGAAACACGTGACTCCTAAGACAACACCAACATCCAACAGAGATGATGATCGCCCGTCCGCCAAGCCGTCATTGATCGATATCTACCAGAGCCTCTTCCAGCAATATGGCCCTCAACACTGGTGGCCGGCGGAAACCGCTCTGGAGATGATCATCGGCGCCATCCTCACCCAGTCGGCGGCCTGGGCCAATGTAGAGAAGGCGATCCACAACCTCAAAGCCAGTCCGAACCTTTCCATCGAGGGACTGCGGAGTCTCCCTCAAGACGAGCTGGCCCGGCTGATCTATCCTTCAGGTTACTACAACGTCAAGGCCAGAAAGGTCAAGGCCTTTGTGGACTGGCTGGCGGACAGATATGGCGGGGACCTCGACAGGCTGTTTGCGCTGGACATTGCCTCAATGAGGGAGGAGCTACTCTCCGTCCACGGCGTCGGCGAGGAGACCGCCGACTCCATCATCCTATATGCCGCCCGCAAGCCCATTTTCGTCATCGACGCCTATACGCGCCGCATCATCAACCGCCTCGGGCCGACACCGCAGAAGGAGACCTACGCCGCTTTTCAGGCCCTCTTCATGGACATCCTTCCGCACGACGAGGCACTGTTCAACGAATACCATGCGCTGCTGGTTCAGCACGGGAAGACCGTCTGTCGGAAGAACCCGCTTTGCGCTGATTGCTGTCTGAATCTTCTTTGCCCTACCTAGACCCATTCACCCTAGCCCACTCCTGGCAGAAGCAAGGGCCAGTCTTCAGAGGCGATCTCAAGACTATGTCTCAACCCCCTTTGCTCCCCCACTCCTGGGGTATAGAAAAGAACGCAGAGGGGCGAAGCCCCTCTGCACGCCCCTCGGGCGACTGTGTAGAGACACATTTCGGTGCGCCCTTGCGGCGACACCCTCCTTCGGGACCGAAGAAAGGAATCTCGGCATTGAGAGACCTCGTCAGGATCCCAGCAGGGAGCATTCCGCATGTCTCCTGACATAGGCTCCTTGCGCAACTCATCGGGAGTGCGCAGAGGGGCAGTCCGCCTCAGGCGGATGCCGAGGGTTTGGGGGTGTCCCCCAATTCCCTAATCTCTACCCCAAGATCGAAGATCCGCCTCAGGAGGAATGGGGGCCAAGGGGGTTGACCGTGAATCCTGAGATACCATCGAGGGGCCATGCTTTTGATATTGGGTGCAAGCTCACCGTATAATTGTATTTGGCCTCACTGCATTCTTGAGAATAGACCCAACAGAGGAAAGGAGAGAATATGGCCGGAATAGTTTCTTATGGAGCCTATGTCCCCATGTACAGGCTCAGCCGTGCGATCCTGGGCCAAGTCTGGGGAGGAGGCGCAAAGGGCGAGAAAGCCATATGCAACTGCGATGAGGACAGCATTACCATGGCCGTCGAGGCCGGTACGGACTGTCTCAAGGACACAGACAGGAAGTCCGTGGACGCTCTGTACTTCGCCAGCACGACCGCACCGTTCAAAGAGAAACAGTCAGCGAGTTTTGTAGCGGCAGCTCTGGACCTGCGCGAAGACGTCGCCGCCAGCGATTTCGGCAACTCTCTGAGAGCCGGGACGCTGGCCCTCCGAGCTGCTCTGGATGCCGTGAAGGCCGGTTCGGCCAAGAAGGTCCTGGTCGTCGTGGCGGACTGCCGATTGCCGGCGCCCAACTCGGCCGGTGAGGGCGCTCTGGGAGACGGCGCGGCTGCCCTGTTGATCGGAGCCACCGACATCGCCGTCGAGATCGAGGCCAGCGCCTACACCTACAGCGAGTTCCTGGACGTGTGGCGACTCGAAACTGACAGGTTCCAGCGCCAGTGGGAAGAACGTTTCATCCTGGATGAAGGCTATGAAGCCCATATGAGAAAGGCCTTCGCTGCCTTCCTCAAGGCGAACAAAGTGACGGCCAAGGATTTCACCAAAGCCGCTTTCTATGGTCCCAACGCCAGGAGCCATCAGACAGTAGCGACCGCCCTCGGAGTCGATCCGAAGACACAGGTGCAGGTGCCCCTGTTCGACAGTGTCGGCAACACCGGAGCCGCTATGGCCCTGATGACCCTGGTCGCCGCGCTGGAAGACGCCAAGCCGGGCGACAAGATCCTTTTCGGCAACTACGGAGATGGCACCGATGTCCATGCATTGAAGGTAGGACCGGCCATTGAGAAGATCAAGGATCGGAGAGGCATCAAGAGACACCTCGCCTCCAAGGTAATGCTGGAGAACTACGGGAAGTACGTTACCTTCAGGGGCCTGATGCAATTCGAAGAGACACCACAGACCAGGACCAGAACTGCCCTCACGGCCATGTGGAGGGACCGCAACTGGGTATACCGCTGCCACGGGCATCACTGCAAGAAGTGCGACAAGACCCAGTTCCCGCTGCAGAAGCGCTGCATGTACTGCCAGGCTGAGGAGAAGTTCCTCGAGGAAGTGCCTCTGTCCGACCGGAAGGGCGTCCTCTTTACCTACAGCATGGACGAGAGAACCGCAGTCATTGACCCGCCCAACATTCTAGGAGCCATCAACCTGGATGGCGGAGTGCGCATATTCAGCCAGGTGACCGACCGGGACGTCAAGACCGTCAAAGTGGGGATGCCGATGGAGATGACCTTCAGGAGAATCCACGATGCTCTGGGCGTCCACAACTACTTCTGGAAATGCCGGCCGGCCAGGGACTAGGGCGGAATTAGGAAAGGAGAGCGATGGCAGAGAGTATTAAAGACAAAGTCGCTATCGTGGGCATGGGCTGCACCAAGTTTGGTGAGCGCTGGAATGCCGACATCAAGGATATGATTACCGAAGCAGCCGACGAGGCCTGCCAGGATGCCGGGGTAGAGATCAGAGACATACAGGCGATATGGCAGGGAACTCAATGGGGTTCTCAGCTTTCGGAAGGCGGGGTCGCCACCGGCACCCTGGTTTCCAGCGCCCTGCAGACCCAGTACATTCCGGTGACCAGAGTAGAGAACGCCTGCGGCACCGGCGCGGAATCCCTCAGAGGGGCCACTTTCTCTCTGGCGGCCAAGGGCTATGACCTGGTCATGGCTTTGGGCGTCGAGAAGTGCAAGGACATGGGTTTCGGCGGACTGCCTTCCGTATGGATCGGCCGCTGGGAGCCGGTATACGGCGCTTTCGGCACCGGACCAGGGAGATACGCCATGGCGGCCGTCGCCTACTTCGCCAAGTATGGCCTGAGCAACGAGGAAGGCAAGAGGATACTGGCCGAGATCTCGGTCAAGAGCCACTTCTACGGAGCCAAGAACCCCAAGGCGCACTTGAGGAGAGAGGTCACCATCGAGCAGGTCCTCAATGCTCCCATGATCGCCTGGCCTCTGGGTCTTTTCGACTGCTGCGGAGTGACTGACGGCGCTTCGGCCGCCATCCTCTGCCGCGCGGAGGATGCCAAGAAGTACCGCAAAGACTACGTCAACATCAAGGCGTTTGGCATGTCGGCCAGCCCAGGTTGGGGGAAAGAGCGCATCGACTATGACTTCACCTACTGGGACGCCACCCAGCATGCTGCCAAGTCCGCCTACGCGGAGGCCGGGATAAAGAACCCGCGCAAGGAACTGGACATGGTGGAACTGCACGACTGCTTCAGTATCGCCGAGCTTATTGCCAGCGAGTCGATGCAGCTTTGCGAGACCGGCAAGTTCAAGGACCAGATGACGGCTACCAGGGCCTACTATCATGAGGGCGAAATGCCAGTGAACATCAGTGGCGGACTGAAGTCCTTCGGTCACCCCATCGGCGCCAGCGGCTGCCGTGAGGTCTACGAGATATACAAGCAGATCCAGCATAAGGCCGAGGAACCTTCGCGCCAAGTCAAGGATGTGAAGCTGGGATTGGCGCATAATCAGGGCGGACATCCGGGGAAGTTCGTCTGCGGCGTCACCATCATAGGCACGCCTTAGGATTCGGGCTCACGGGATTAGGATCGGGGGAGGGTCAGATAAGTGGCCGATGTCCAGCCTTTTTGTGGCTTGCGCTACAACGTCGAACTGATAAAGGACGTTACGGCAGTTATCAGCCCCCCCTATGACATAATCTCGGCTGAAGAACAGAAGTCCTATCACCAGCAGAGCCCGTACAACGTAATCAGGCTGGAGTTCGGCGAGGAGTTCCCCACTGACTCCGCCCAAGACAACAAGTACATCAGAGCTGCCAACACACTGGAGAACTGGCTCAAGGAAGGAGTCCTTATCCGCGAGCCAGCTCCGGCTTTCTACGTGTTCCAGCACCGCTTTGCCCAAGAGAGCGGCATCAAAGAGCGGTGGGGCTTGACCGCCCGGGTGCGGATAGCCAGACAAGGCAGCGCTGCCGCCCGTCCCCACGAGAGCGTGATGGAAGACCGCATCGTGGACCGCCTCAAGCTGCTTCGAATCGCTCGCGCCAATTTCAGCCCCATCATGGCCATGATTGACCACAGCAGAGACAACTTCAGCAAACTCCTCATGGAGTCCGCCAAGGCCGGGCCGGACGTCACAGCCATGGACAACGAAGGGGTCGTTCACAACATGTGGGTCATCAGAGATGAGAAGAACATCGCCAAGATTACCGCTTGGTGCAGCAAGAAAGCCATCTACATCGCCGACGGTCACCACCGGTACGAAACAGCGGCCGCCTACGAGAGAGACAAGAAAGCGGGAGATCCATATTGGAGCGGGGACGAACCGTTCAACTTCGTCATGATGACTCTTACCGGCGGCAACGATCCCGGGCTCATCGCCCTTCCCACTCATCGTCTGGTGAGGTTGGCAGACAGTTCGCCAGTCATGGGGTTGAGAGAGAAGCTGAACAAACTGTTCCACATCGACGAGATCGGGCCAGTGGGCGCCACCCGCTCCGAGACGCTCAAGGCCTGGCTCCGCGCCCTGGCCAAGCAGGGAAAGCGGCATGCTGCGTTTGGAGCCTATGGTCTGGCCAAGGACAAACTCTGCGTTCTGCATCCGCGAAAGGAGTCCGCTGTACAGAACTTGATGCCGCGCGAGCGCAGCCGGGAATGGAAGAGCCTGGACGTCTCCATGCTCCACTGGTTGATCGTGCGGCAGATGCTGGGGATAGATACCCCGCAGAAAGAGGCTGCCTGCCTGGAGTACACCCGTGACGGCGTGGAGGCCACCGAGAGGGTGGATACGGGTGATTGTCAACTGGCTTTCCTCATGAACCCCATCCCCATATCGCGGGTTCTGGCTGTAGCCGACGCCGGCGAGAGGATGCCGCCGAAATCGACGTACTTCTACCCCAAGCTGCCTACTGGTCTGGTGATGTATCCGCTCTGGGATTGAGGCACACGGATCACGGATGGTCTTTGTCCTAAGAAGATGAAAATCGGCGTAATGGCTTTGCAGGGCGCGTTCATAGAGCACCTCCAGGTCCTTGAACGGCTGGGGGCGAAAGCTGTCACCGTTCGCCTGCCGGGCCATCTGCATAACCTGGACGGCCTCATCATTCCCGGCGGCGAAAGCACCACCATGATCAGGCTGATGGCCGACTATCAACTGCTCCAGCCGCTGAAGGACCTGGCCAAGGGGGGATTCCCGATTCTCGGCACCTGCGCCGGCATGATCCTCATGGCCAAATCGGTTCCTGACTTCACGCTTCAGACGCTGGGGATGATGGACATTGCGGTGCGGCGGAATGCTTTCGGGAGTCAGGTAGACAGCTTCGAAGCCGATCTGGACATACCTTCCCTGGGTCAGCCGTCTTTTCACGCGGTCTTCATCCGCGCTCCCATCATTGAAACGGCGAACTCCACCGTGGAAGTGCTGGCCAGGCTGCCCAACGGCGCCGCAGTGGCCGCCAGGCAGGGGAAGATGCTGGCCGCCGCTTTCCACCCCGAGTTGACGCTTGACACTAGGTTCCACCAGTACTTCCTGGATATCGTCGCCTCAAGATAGGGTGGGCAGAGGGGGCTTGGCCCCTCTGCCCTGAGTTCGGGAGTGTCTCTCACCCTTGCCTTCATTCACGGGGTTGAATTCAAACCCCATCCCTGGAGGGCCACGCTTCGTCGTGGCCGCGTAACCAAATGCGCCCGCCCCGCCATTCCCGGACATGACAGAGCATGTCCCTCCGGGGACCGTTCTGGATTCCCGGCCTCCGTGGGAATGACAGGTGCAGTCCGCCTGAGGCGGACCGGGGGTTTGGGGGTGTCCCCCAATTCCCCAATCTCCCCCCAAGAGTGGGGGCCAGGGGGTTGAATTGAGCATGGAGACGGTGCTCAGCCGACACTGCGGCACAGCACTATTGACAACTCATCGAATGATACCTATAATTCCTATACATAGAAGAGCTATGTATCATGACTGACGGTAAACACACAGGCATCTCCAAGGACTTGGTGGCTGCTTCTGCCACGCCTCTCATCTTGTCCATACTGGGGCAAGGGGAGGCCTACGGCTACCTGATCATCAAGCGCGTTCGCGAACTATCTGGAGGACAGATGGAGTGGGCCGACGGGATGCTGTATCCAGTGCTGCACCGCCTGGAAGACAGAGGCCTGATCGAGTCAACCTGGCGAGAATCGGAAGAGGGCAGAAGGCGCAAGTACTACAGGTTGAAGGAAGCCGGACTGCGGGAGCTCCGTGTCCAGAGGAGTCACTGGCTGCTGGTAAACAAGATGCTGCAGAAATCGTGGGAGGGACAGGCATGTTCGACCTAGAGAAATCAACCGCTGACTGGCTTGGCGACTTGAGACAGAGCGGGGCGTTCGAGGACTTCGATCTGGAGGAACTGAGGAGTCATCTGGCGGACGAGATGGAGCAACTCGTAGACAAAGGGTTGTCCGAAAAGGAAGCCTTCTGGGTGGCGACGAGCCGTGTGGGGACGAGGGAGGAGTTGCCAAGAGAGTACGCCAAGGTGAACTCCCGGGCGGTGTGGAGACACCGGCTCATGTGGATGTCCGTCGCAATCTTGGCCTATCTCATACTCAACGGCATCATTGGGCTGCTGTCACAAGGAGCTGCGGTGGCCACGGTGTCTTCTGGCTTTGCATCGGATCTTGTCATCCTCCTTGGCGCCGGCATGGATGCAGCCTTCATCGTCAGTCTCTCAGTGCGAGTTCTGTTGACCTGCGGAGCGCTTGGCTGCGTGTATCTCGTTCTTTACAGAGACAGATTCGGTTTGTTGAATTGGCATGGCAGAGCACGCCGGAGTCGCTCGAGCATCATCGTCTTCTACGCGGCTACTGTGGCACTAACGGTCCTCTTCTTGACCCTGTCACAGTTTGTGGGGGTGGCTATTCTCTCAACACGCTGGCTTACCGTAGAGACATGGGGAACGGCGTCGAGTGCCGCTTCAGCGGGCAATGTCATCTTCTCCGTCCTGCTTGCCGTGTTCCTGGTATCGATGGTATTCGTGCTGAGCCGGCCCAAGAAGAGCGAACGCCATTTGGGCCCGGAGCGATGACACGTTGACCTGGCGTCCGCTTCATCGAGTGATTGAGCATCTAGAAGCGCACAAGACCGGTGGAGCCCGACAACACAATCTCGCGTTGATGCGGGGACAAAAGCATAGAAATACACACCATCTCGCCGACCCTGAAGCTGATCGACCTCCAGCCACCGATCGCGGGCTATGAGAGGTTCATCGGGGCTTACCTTTTCGTCGGTGAGAAGAAGGCTATCGTCGACCCCGGCCCGCAATCAGCCATACCCCATCTGCTGTCTGCGCTGGCCGAACTGAACATGAGTCCCAAGGAGATCGGCTACATCATCCTGACCCATATCCACATCGACCACGCCGGTGGAGTCGGCACGGCGATCCGCAGCATGCCTGGAGCCAAGGTCCTCGCCCACAGCATTGCCCTGCGCCATCTTGTCGACCCCACCAAGCTCTGGGAGGCGAGTCTCAAGACGCTGGGCGATCTGGCTCTCCAATATGGCAGCATTGAGCCGGTGCCTGAAGACCGGGTGGCCGCAGCGACCGACCTGATGACAATTGACCTGGGCCGCGGCCTGGTTCTGGAAGTGCATCTCACTCCCGGACATGCCTCTCACCATTTGAGCCTCTTTGACAGAAAGAATGGCATTCTTATCGCCGGCGAAGCAGCCGGGGTCTGTGTCAACGGAGTTATCAGGCTGGCGACTCCGCCGCCATTCAGGTTGGACGAAACGCTGTCTTCCATGGACAGGCTCATATCACTGGAGCCAAAGACACTTTGCTACGGGCACTTCGGCTGCTACGGCAATGCAGTGGAGAGGTTACGGTTGGCCCGATCAAAGCTGTTGACGTGGTACGAAACCGTTGGCTCG
>Ga0315291_10001873_pt1 | contig 27804 bp, 20 predicted proteins | sample YL17G12_20_MG_FD_203070 | JGI IMG/M metagenome (GOLD analysis project Ga0315291, IMG submission 203070) | Sediment microbial communities from Yellowstone Lake, YNP, Wyoming, USA - YL17G12_20 | ecosystem: Environmental > Aquatic > Freshwater > Lake > Sediment | place: USA: Wyoming | collected...
CAAGCCGATCGGACCAACGGGCGAAAAAGGGGACAGGTCCAATTTGCCGGAACGGCCCGAAGGCGGGCACCATGCTTGCATGGTCGTCGCACAAATTGGACCTGTCCCCTTTTTCCGCAGACCACTGCACGAGAGGCCCCCACCCTGACAGTCTGGAGTGGGGGCCATTTCTTTGCGCAACCGGAAAAACCCGCAAGTTCGTCATAGATTCACACGATAAGTAATGGTAACCACGGGGTGGACCGTGCTTTAGTCTGCACCCGTACGAGGCATGCACCAAGGGGCTGCCCAGTGTAGCACGTGCTCTGTCCGGCTATCCAATTCCTATCGATCAGTCGAGGAACCGCGGATGTCCACAAAAACCGCTTCCGCCGCCGTTTGCGTTCTGGCGCTGCTGTCACTGGTGTCGGCCACCGGGTGTGTCTCGGACATCAGGCCGGCCGTTGACATTGGGCTTCTCGGCTATCCGATCCCCGTATCGCCGTACTTCCAGGACCAGCAGGAAGACAAATTCTACGCGCAGGAGCGGTACAAGCGGGTGCCGATCCTGGGCCCGATCACGGCGGGTGGATCAGACGTGGCGCTCGATCCGCCGTCGGAGGATGAGGTCATTCGGGCGCTGGAGTCCGCCAGGCCGGTCGAGGGAGGATGGCCCCTCTTGTACGAAAAACAACGGAACAACGTCCGGATCGTCACCGAACTGATCGGTGACTACGTGGATCCCCCGCGGGTGTATCCGCTGATCGGCCCGGCTCAACTCCACCACGCCCATTACAAGTGCAGCGTCTATTTCACGGAAGTGATGCGGGTCGGCTGGCCGCTGCCCTATACCACCGTCGATGAAGATACCCAGGAAGTGGTCTACATCGACCACGACCACCTCCACATGGTCGGCAACGTCGAGGCCGGGCCGGGCGGCAACTACTGACAGCAGTTCCAAGTTCGGCTGGTGCGACTTCGGGTGGCCGGGGTCGAGCACCAGCGAGCCCCCGGAAAGCCGAGGGTCTGGGGGCTCACTTCGTTCGACCCCAGCCACCCATTCCAGGCATTCTTCCCGGAATCGTGCCAGTCCATTTGGCACGCGGGTCGCATTCGGGGTTGTTTTCTCTGGCGGCGTACGGGTACCATTGAGAGGTTGTGGGAAACCGGACGCACGACGCAGCCTTTCGAGAGCCCCTCTTCTGAGCCAGATGGTTTCCCGTGGTGGCCCCGTTTCTCCTGGCCGTGATGCCAGTTGCCGGGGTTTCCGAAGGGCATCGCTCCCGGCGGCCGCCCGCAAGGTACAAGGATGTTGCCTTTCATCTCGTCGATCGCTCTGCCTCGCAGGCCGGCACTGGCACTCTGTCTGTTGGCCGGTGTGCTGGTGGCCGGGTCGGCGCGGGCGGACGAGGCCGATGACCAATTCGCGGTGGCAGCCGGACACTACGCCCGGCAGCAGTGGAAGCTGGCCGTCGAGGAGTTCCAGGTGTTTCTCCAGAAATACCCGAATCACCCCAAGGCCAGCCAGGGCACGTTCTTCCTCGCCGAGGCCCAGTTGCAGGTGGGAGACTTCCTCGGCGCCGAGGCGGGTTTCCGGGAGTACCGCAAGCGGGAACCGGGCGGGCAGTTCGCGCGTCCGGCGCTGTTTCGCTCCGGCGAAGCTGCCCGTCTGACCGGCAAGGCCGACCTGGCCAAGGCCGATCTGGAACAGTTCCAATCCACGTATCCGCAGGACAGCCTGAACGCCTACGTGCTGCCCTACCTGGGCGACATCGCGCTGGGTCGCGGGGACGCGGCAGCCGCCGCCAGATACTACCGGGACGGCCTCAGCCGGTTTCCCCAGGGGCGATTGCAGGACGATTGCCGCCTCGGACTGGCCCGTGCCTTGGAAAAGCAGAATCAGAACCGTGAGGCCGAACGGCTCTACCTGGCGGTGGCTGCCAAGGCGGGCAATCCCCTGGCCGACGACGCCCAGTTCCACCTTGGGGCCCTGCAATATGCCGAGGCCAGGTACGCCGAAGCCGTCGAGACGTTCGCCGCCTTCGAGACACGACTGAGCCAAAGCCGCTTCAGGCCGAACGCCCGGTTGGGCCGGGGTTGGGCCCTGCTGAAACTCAAGCGGTTGGACGAGGCCGGGCGGGTGTTCGAGGGCATCGTTTCCGATCCCAAGGTCGGCATTGACGCCCGCTACTGGCTCGGCCTGGTTCAGAAGGCGCAAGAGCATTGGAAGGCGGCGGCGGAGACGCTGCTGGCCGCCGCCGCGGCCGCTGGGGACCACGAGCTGCTCCCGGCCATCCGCTTCCAGGCCGGTGACGCCCTGCTTCGGGCCGGCGACCCGGCGGCGGCCTCCGAGCAGTTCGACCGCGTGATCGCCTCGGGCACCGCTCCGGCACCATGCGAAGCATGGTCGGAGCGGTCGAGGGCCAGCAACGAATGGATCGACGACGCCCTGCACGGCAAGGTCCAGGCGGCCTTCCAGGCCGGCGACCACCAGGCGCTCGACCGAGAGGCCGCCGAGTTCGACAAGCGGTTTCCCGACAGCCCCCTGAAAGGCGACGTGCAGAGGATGCAGGCCCGGTCGCTGGTGAAGCGAAACCAGTACGCCCCGGCGGTCAAGCTGCTCGAGCCGCTGTTGTCCGCGGGCAGTCGCGGCGATCAGGACCTGGAGGACCGATACCTCTTGGCCCTGGCCTACCAGGGTCTGGAGCGGCCCCAGGATGCGCTGGCGGCATTGCTGCCGGTGTTGGACTCGGCCGAGGGTCGCCTCAAGTCGGACGCACAGCTCACGCAAGGTTCGCTGCTCTTGGCCGTCGCCCGCTACGGCGAGGCCGCGGGATCGCTGGAGGCCTTCCTGGAGGGCAACCCGACCGGCGACGCGGAGGTCAAGGGACGTGGGGAGCTGGCCGTCTGTTACGCCCGGTCCGGCCAACTCGACAGGGCGAAGAAGGTCTACGCCGAACTGGTCGAGAAACACGCCCGGCACAGTCTGGTCCTGCCCACCACGGAACAACTCGCCGAGGCGGCCTACGAGGCAGGCGACAGCCAATGGGCGACAGAATTGTTCCGCCGAATGACGACCGAAAGCGGCTCGAAGGAGCACGAACTGAAAGGTCTGGCCGGCTTGGCGTGGAGCCAGTTGAAGGAGGGCCGGTTGGCCGAGGCAGCCGCGACGTTCGAGAAACTGCTCGAGCACGATCCCGCGGCGACGGTCGCCGCGGAGGCGGCCCTGGCCCGCGGGCGGATCTTCGAGCAGCTCGACCGGTCCGACCCGGCGCTGGCCATGTACGACCTGATCATCGACAAGTACCCCAAGAGCGCAGAACACCCCCGGGCCTTGTTGGCCGCCGCCCGGCTCCGCGACAAGCTCCAGCAGGATCGGCAGTCGGCGGCACTCTACGAGCGTCTGGCCACGGAGTACCCCCAGCTTCCCGAGGCCGACGCGGTGCTCTACGAATGGGCCTGGGTGCTCAACGATTTGGGCCAGACCGCCGAGTCGACCGCGCTGTTCGAGCGGCTGCGCCGGGAACATCCGCAGAGCCGCTACAGGGCCGACGCCATCTATCGGCTGGCAAGGCAGGCGTTTGCGGCGAAAGACTACGGGCGGGCGAGCGAACTGGCTGCCGAGGTCCTCGCCGGCAATCCGGGCGACGCACTCCGGGAGCATGCCCTGTACTTGCGAGGCCAGATCGCCGCCGCCCGGGAGGACTGGGACCAGGTCCACCAGGCGTTCTCGGCCCTGGCCAAAGAGTTCCCGAAGAGTCCCAGCCGGCCAGTGGCCGAGTATTGGGTTGCCGAGGCGGCCTATCGGCGTCGGGACTATGAGACGGCCGGCAAGCTCTTGGACGCCCTTGCCCAGCGGGTCCAGGGCCGCCCCGACCCGTGGCTGGCCATGATCCCGCTGCGGCGGGCACAGGTCCTGGCGCAACTGAACAAATGGGGCGAGGCCTACGTTATTGCTGCCAAGATCGAGGCCGAGTACCCGGGTTTTGAGCAGCAGTACGAGGTCGACTACCTGATCGGTCGGTGTCTGTCCAGCCGGGCAGACTTCCAGGGGGCCAGGGACTCGTACCTCAGGGTCATTCGCTCCCCGGCTGGCGCGAAGACCGAGACGGCCGCCATGGCCCAATGGATGATCGGGGAAACGCATTTCCACCAGAAGAACCCTGAGGCAGCGTTGAGGGAGTACCTCAAGGTGGAAATCCTCTACGCCTATCCCACCTGGCAGGCCGCCGCCCTGTTGCAGGCCGCCAAGTGCCGCGACCTGCTGGGCGAGCCAGGCGAGGCCGACAAACTGTATGCCCGATTGATGAAGGAGCACCCCGGCACGGAGTTCGCCAAGCAGGCCGCCCGAAGGATGGCAATACCCCCTGGAGAAAGGGTGGATAGCGATCAATCAGATTGACTCATCGCCGACACGCGCGGGACACGAAGAAGTATAGGGAAGTACGGGCTTTAGGACTTGTACCGTCCGAAAGGCCGACAGTTCGGAGCCAGTTAGCATGACAGAAACCAGAGGGCGTCCTTGGCCGGCGGTTGCCTGGCTGCTGGGGGTGTGGGTGCTGGTCGGTTCGTGGGGCGCCGCTGAAGCGGCCCCGGCCCAGACTGAGGCTGCCGGCCAGCCAGCGGTGGCCACGAGCCCCCAGGGCGCGGCCAACAGTGGGCCGGTCACCGATCAGGGGCCCATCCCCACTAAGAACCTGTGGAGCATCATCAAGGAAGGTGGTCCCCTGATGATCCCGATCGGGTTCTGCTCGTTCATCCTGCTGGCGTTTGTCTTCGAGCGGACGATCAGCCTGCGCCGGGGCCGGGTGATCCCCAGGCCGTTTGTGAAGCGATTCCTCAAACAGTTGCGAGAGGGTGAGCTGGATCGCCAGCAGGCGCTGGCACTCTGCGAGGACAGCCACAGCCCCGTCGCCGAAGTCTTCGCCGGGGCCGTCCGCAAGTGGGGCCGTCCCGCGGTCGAGATCGAACAGGCCATCATCGACAGCGGCGAGCGGGTAACCAACGGCCTGCGACGCTACCTGCGGGTGATCAACGGCGTGGCTACCGTCAGCCCGTTGCTGGGGTTCTTCGGGACCGTCACCGGTATGATTCGAGCGTTTAACACCATTGCCACGGCCGATGCCTTGGGCCGCCCGGAACTGTTGGCCAAGGGGATCAGCGAGGCCCTGTTGACCACGGCGGCCGGACTGACGGTGGCCATCCCCGCGCTGATCTGCTACCTGTTCTTCCTCAGCCGCGTGGACCGTCTGATCATCGACATCGACGCCCTGGGGCAGGAAGTGGTCGACACCATTTCCGCCGAGCAGTTGCAGGAGAAGCCGCAGGCTGCCTCCAAGCCCCGCCGCGAGGGCCGCCACGGGGCAGCCGCGTGAACGAAAGGCAGAGGGCGGTAGGCAGTGGGCAGTAGGCAGTAGGCAGTGGGCAGTAGGCGGCTGGCGGAAAACGGATTGTGAAGAATCGAGCGTGAATCCGAAGCCCCCGACCCTTAACACGGGCTGCGGTGGCAACCAAACGGCGGGCAAGCCCGCCCGCTAAACATTGTGATCACAATCGGTTACGTCTGACCCCTGACCCCTGACCCCTGACCCCTGACCCCTGACCCCTGACCCCTGACCCCTGACCCCTGACCCCTGACCCCTGACCCCTGACTCCTGACCCCTGACCCCTGACCCCTGACTCCTGACTCCTGACCCCTGACTCCTGACTCCTGACCCCTGACTCCTGACCCCTGACTCCTAGCTCCTGACCCCTGGCCTCTGCCATGCCTCTGAAGACCCATTTAGACGAACAGCCGACGATGAACCCGACGCCGATGGTCGACGTCGTGTTCCTGTTGATTATCTTCTTCATGGTGGGCACCAGGTTTGCGGAGTCGGAGCGTAAGATCGGGCTGCGGGTGCCGGAGGTGGCCGACAGGGGCGCGCTCAGCGCGGCCCCGCAGCGGAGAGTAGTCAACGTTTTCCGGGACGGCACGGTCACCCTGGATCGCGTGCCGGTGACCCTCAACGAGCTGACCGGCCAATTGGCCGCCGCCCGAAGCCAGTACGCCGACCTGGGTGTCCTGGTCCGCGGCGACGCCCGGGGCGAGTTCCAACTCGTGGCTTCAGTGCTCAACGCATGCAAGCAGGCGGGCATTCGCGACCTGGGTATCTCGGTCCGCTTGACGCGGCAAGAGAAGTAGCCCATGCCTCCCGTTCGACTGGATCGCCTGTGGGACTTTTTCATCGGCATGGGACTGCTAGTGGGGTTGCTCTGGGTGGGGCTGGTGCTGCTCACGATTGCCCTGCTGATCCTGATGCAGACCCGTTGGGGTCGGTCCCGGCCGCTGCGGAAGTGTGTGGTCCTTTCCTTGCTGGCCCACCTGCTGCTGGCCGGCTACGCCACCACGGTGGAGATTGCCGCCGGCGGCTTTCAACTGGAGGGGCCGGTACTCCAGGTGTCATTGGTGGAGAATGGCTCCCAAGAGCCGGCCCTCGCGCAGGACGCTGTGGGGGAAGAAAAACCGTGGGAACAGTTGCCTCGTGAGAAGGTCGCTCAGCCTGAGCCGACCGATCCCGAGCGGCGGCCGCACGACGAGCCGCCCGAGCCGCAGCGCCGCAGCCAATCAGAACCGACCGATCTGAAGGCCGATCCACCCCCGGACCATCTCACGCTGGCAAAGGCTCAGCAGCCGGAGCCGGGGCGGCCGGAGGTGAGCGGGACGCCGGGCCGCTCGTCGCCCGCCAAGTCGCCCGAGCAAATCGAGGTCCCCGCGGCCCAGCGGCGCGACGCGGCCGAACCGAGTCTGCCCGGCGCTCCGGCACCCGAACGTCCCCCGACGCCCAGCGAGGCCCAACCTGTCCGAGCGCGGGCCTTGGATGCCGGCGTTCCCACGGCGCTGCTTGAGCAGACGGTTCCACTGCCGCGACTGGCCGCCGCGCCGACGACTCCCGACCCGGCGGCCTCACTGGCTGCGCTGACCGACGGCCTCTCGCAGCCGGCACGGTCCGAGCCGGCAGATCCGGCCACCGCCGACACGGACCATTCCAACCCGGGAGCCGACGCAGGCTACGAGCCGGCAGAGGGTTCGGCCGGTAGGGGACCCTCGCAGCCCTGGCGATCGTCGGTGGCCTCGCCGGGCGGGAACCATCTTGGCGGCGTCGACGACCCCGGGCTGCCCCGCGGCGACGCCAACGTGGTTGCCCTGCGGCAGACTCCCCGCCAGCGGGCACCGACCGAAGGTTGGTCGGGTGGAGACCAAGATCCGCCGCGTCCGCCCAAAATCTACAGCCTCCGGACGGCCCCCGACCGTTCCCGGCTGGCAGAACGTCAGGGGGCGACCCCGGCCACCGAGAAGGCCGTCAACGCCGCCCTGAAGTGGTTGGCCGATAACCAGGAGCCCGACGGACGATGGGACGCCAACCGCCACGGGGCGGGCAGGGAGCTGTTGGTGGGCGGCCGCGACCGCCAGGGCACCGGGATCCAGGCCGACACCGCCATGACGGGGTTGGCACTGTTGGCATTTCTGGCCGCCGGCCACACCCACCGTGAGGGAGTCTATCAAGAAAACGTCCGCCGTGGCCTGGAATACCTGCTCAGTGTGCAGGCCGCCGACGGCAACCTCTCCGGCGGGGCCGATACCTTCGCCGCAATGTACTGCCACGCCATGGCCGCCTGCGCCGTAAGCGAGGCCTACGGGATGACCGGCGACGAGCGGCTGCAGCGGCCGGTCCGCCGGGCCATCGGATACACCATCGCCGCCCAGGACCCGGCCGGCGGCGGGTTTCGCTACCGCCCCGGCGACCCCGGCGATACCAGCCAGTGCGGCTGGCAGTTGATGGCCCTGAAAAGCGCAGACCTGGCTGGGATCCCCATGCTGCGGGAGACCCGCAACGGGCTGATCCGCTTCTTGCGGAGTGTCTCGGCCGGAGAGCACGGGGGACTGGCCTCTTATCGCCCCAACGAGCCCGTGAGCCGACCCATGACCGCCGAGGCCCTGGCCTGCTGGCAGTTCCTGGGGATGCCCCGCGAGCATCCGGCCGGCAACGAAGCCGGGGATTACCTGGTAGGGGAGTTGCCGGGCCAAGGGCAGGCAAACCTCTACTACTGGTATTACGCCACGTTGGGGATGTGCCAGTTGCAGGGCTCCCACTGGCAGCGATGGAACGACGCCCTTCAGGCTACGCTCGTCGACAGCCAGCGAACCTCCGGACCTTTGGCCGGATCGTGGGACCCAGACACGCTCTGGGACGGGTACGGGGGCCGCGTCTACAGCACGGCGCTGTCGGCCCTCTGTCTGGAGGTCTACTATCGATTCCTGCCCCTGTACGGCAATGCCGCTCCGGCAGACGGGCGGGCCAAGTAGACTCCCGGTCCGCCTGAATCTGACAATGACTCCAACCGCCTGGCACTCCCCGGAGGCAGACTCCGGCCCCCAGTACGGGCCTCGGCAATTGACGGCCTTATGGCCATCGGCTATCGTGTACAGTTGGTGGGTGGCGGGGTCGCGTTTGACACGTGGCCAGACCCCTGTACAATTGATCGTTAGAGGTGATGAAATGGACGGGACATTTGCCTTTTTTTTACCCGGTGTAGGCCCGATGGAACTGCTGATCGTCGGACTGGTCGTGCTACTGCTGTTCGGCAATCGGCTGCCCAGCGTGATGCGCTCGATGGGGCGTGGGATCACGGAGTTCAAGAAGGGGGTCAAGGGAATCGAGGACGAGATCGACGAGGCGGGCAAGCTGGAAGACTCCGGCAGCGTCCAGGGTAAAGTAAGCAGGGAACCTTTCAAGAAGTGACACCGCGGCCGACTGCCACAGTTGGCCCGTCGAACCCTCCAGCGCGGTGCTGCGGTCTGGCGTGGGTTGGTTTGCGCGGCGTTGCCGCGGCAAGGCTGCCGAGAGTTGTCGGCCCATCCCACGAGCGCGATGCTCATTGAGGTGATAAAATGGACACGATCTTTGCGTTTCTGCCTAGTATGGGGCCGATGGAGATGTTGATCATCGGCGTGATCGCCGTCCTGCTGTTCGGCAAGCGCTTGCCGGAGGTGGGACGTTCGCTGGGCAAGGGGATTGTCGAGTTCAAGAAGGGGCTCCACGGGATGGAGAATGAGATCGAATCCGCCGCAACTCCGTCGGCCAGCACGATCCCCGAGGAGGTAGACGATCGCGACCAGACAACGGTCCCCAAGTTCGAGCCCCCGGCAGCAGAGTGGCGAGCGGAGCCGTAGGGTGAGACGGCTGAATAGCCTTGCGTGATTCCGGGAAAAAGGGGACAGGTCCAATTTGCCGGAACGGCCCGAAGGGTGCTTCGCACAAATTGGACCTGTCCCCTTTTTCCTCTCGGGCGGCTAGCTCAGTTGGTAGAGCGCCATCGTCACAAGGTGGATGTCGTGGGTTCGAATCCCGCGCCGCCCATTTCAGGGGCAGACACCCTCCAAGCGGCAGCGAATTCCTGCTGAAGACATGAAAAAACGCGGCCTGCCGAGGCGGGCCGCGTTCGTTTTTTTCCGCGTGTGTTGCTGCCGCGCGTCGGGGCGCCACTATCTGGTGGCGACACGGGGCATTTCGAGCTTCTTGCTCTCCAGGCCGGCCTTGGCCAGGATGAGGTAAAGGACGAAGCCGGCGATCAGGGCTGCCATGGGCGGGCAAGGAACGCCCAGCGCGATGCCCGAGAGCCCCGGCACCTTGTCGGCCACCAGGTCAATTGCGCCGAGGATGAAGCCGACGGCCCAGGAGATCCAACCGGCGGGGTTAAACGCGGCCCGCGGCCCCGCCCATTTGCGGCCGGACAGCAGGTAGTCGGCGATCATGGCACCGCAGATCGGCCCGAACGACGCGCCGATGACCTTGAATACCGGAATCACCTCGCCGGCCCAACCGCTGACGGCCAGGAAGACGGAAGCGGCCGTGCCGATTCCCACGGCCGTCATCCCAAACTTGGGCATGGTGGTTTTGAAGCTGTTGGCCGCGATGAAGGCCGGGACGCAGGCCGGGGCGAAGGCCGACAGCGCCAACAGGAATTTCATCCACTTGGCCGCCGTGGGACCCACGATGGTCGGCGTTAGTGTCACCGCGTTCAGTTCGCCCTGGAAGTCCGCGGAGATCATCGGCATCCCGTTGGCGTCGACGGTTCCGTAGGCACCGGCGACGATGATCAACGACAGCCCGCCGGCAAATGCGGTGGCACCGACAATGCCGGCCAATCCGCCGAGGTGCACGTCGTTGGCGTCGCGGTTGTTCATGCCGAAATCCGCGCCGGCGGCGCCCGCAGTGGCGAAGAAGCCCACCACGTAGGTCGACATAAACAGCAGCACGGCCAGGACGCTCATGTTCTCCGCCGCAAGCAGGGCCTTGGTGCCCTTGATACGCTGCTGGGCAGCTTCCAACTTGTCGGTGGCCTTCTTCTTGTCTTCATCCGTCTTGGCCGCGTCGACTTGCTTCTTCGCCGCGGGGACCTTATCGTCCTGCAACTCCTGGAGCTTCTGCTCCGCAGCTTTCCTGTTGTCGGCGATCATCGTTTCCGGCTTGAAATGGGCGACGCCGCCGACCGTCTTGAGCAGGAGGATGACCAGGATCACCAGAGGAATCAACGGGACGTAGGTTGCGGCTTTGGCCACGTACTGGATGCCTTTCAACCCCACAAAAACGGCCAAGACGATAATAACCAGGGCTACGGCGCCGTGAACTAGGCCGGGAATGGCGACCGTGAACACGTCTCCCTCTTTCGTCCCTCCGATTTCGAACGCTTGACAAAGCAACATGGAGGCGAAAAACGCGTTGACCGCCAGCCACCCGAACTGCAAGACCCCCATCAGGAATCCCGGCATGATGAATCCGCCGCGAACTCCGTAGGTCGAAGTCCCCACCACGTACAGGGGCAGTCCGGTCTTCATTCCCAGCAGACCGGGCACCAGATACGTCAAGAAGTGGCAGAACAACGCCGCCACCACCAGCCCCAACAGCCCCACCCACAAGCCGCGCGCAAGCACTCCTCCCAGGGTGCCGGGATCGGAGGCGGCAATCTGTTGCCAGAACACATACCAGAGCATGATGCCGGCGTAAGTCTGTGCCGTGTTCTTGTACCATGCGGCACGGGCATGTTGCGGCACAGGTCTTGCCGCGCTCACATAATCCGGTAGAGTTGCCATCAGCGTCCTCCTGATAACGAGCCGTGGTTTGCAGCGGAACCTCCCCGGCAGACCTTGTCCCCTGGCGGATGCCAGCAGTGCTGCCAAGCCGCAAAGCATGAAGTATACAAGTAGCCCCAGAGAAGTAAACTCCACATAGGGGGAGGATGACGCTGAATGCTGAACGCTGAATGCTGAATGCTGATTGGCGAACTCTACCCAATTAGCCTATTTTTCCGCCGGCCGAATGAATCGGGATGTGGCTTGACTGCCCGGGCTGCGCCAGATACCATACCCTGCTTATTCTCCCACCCGCCAGGGGCCGCGAGGGGGATGCAGGGATGAACCGAAGCGCATGGAGGCAACTTGGGCTGCTCCTGGCGGTCGCGTTGGCTGCCCGTCTGGGGGCAAGCCTCTATTGGCAGGCGCGGCTGGACAGACAACACGCACGGTTCGAGTTCGGCGACAGCGAGAGCTATTGGACGCTGGCTCGGGCGATTGCCGAGTGCGGGCCGTACCGTTACGGCTCCGAAGAGGCGCAGATCTTCCGCACGCCCGGCTATCCGCTCCTGCTGGCACCCCTATTCCGTATCGCCCAGGGCGATCCGCCCGTCTTCTGGGCCCGCGTCGAGGGCGCGGTCTTCGGCACCTTGGCAGTGGGGGGTGTCTGGTGGCTGGCCAGGGAGCTGTTCGACGCCCGGGCGGGCCTGATTGCCGGCGCGGTGGCCGCGTTCTATCCAGGTGCCGTGGCGATCAGCGTCCTGGTGCTCAGTGAGGTACCGTTTTGCCCGCTGATGCTGCTGCAACTGGCGCTCTGGACGGTGGCGTGGAAGGCCGATCCGCCGCGGCGGGCGGCCGTGCCGGCGCTGCTGGCTGGCGTCGTGGCTGGGGCGGCGACACTGGTCAGACCCAGTTGGCTGTTGTTTACGCCGTTTGCGGTGGCAGTTGGGCTGGTGGTGCGTGGACGTGAGCATCCCGCCGACTCAAGAATGGGTGCCGCGCGTCATTCAGCATTCAGCATTCAGCATTCGGCATTCAGCACTCAGCCCTCACCCCGGCCCTCTCCCCAAGGGAGAGGGAGACATGCGTGGATCGGCTTGGCCATGTTGGCCGGGCTGATCCTCACGATGATCCCGTGGTGGACCCGAAACGCCCGGGTCTGCGGCCGGTTCGTGCCCACCACGCTGCAAGTCGGGGCCAGCCTCTACGACGGGCTGAACCCACAGGCCACCGGGGCCAGCAACATGGACCCGGTCCCGGAGTGCGTCGAGGAGCTCCGCCAGCGGGCGGCCAGCGGCGAAGTGCCTCGGGACGCGGCGTTGGAGGTCGAGTTGGATCGCCGGTTTCGGGCTGCCGCCTGGGCCTTCGCCCGAGAGAATCCCGCTAGCGTGGCCCGGCTGGCCGCAGTCAAGCTGCTGCGGATGTGGAACGTCTGGCCCAACGAGCCGAGTTTCGCCGCCTGGCCGATCCGGCTGGCGGTCGTTCTCAGCTATCTGCCGGTCCTGGTCTTGGGGATCCTCGGGGCGGCGGGAACGATCCGCCGCGGCTGGCCGTACGTACTATGTTGGTTGCCGGCGGTCTATTTCACCCTCTTGCACGTGATCTTCGCCAGCTCGATCCGCTATCGCCAGCCGGCCATGCTGGGGCTGATGGTGCTGGCGGCGGGAGCGGTTGGATCGTGGAGGAGTAGTGCCAGAGGGGGTGGCGACTGCAAATGGACAATTGAGAATTGAAAATTGGAAATTGGAAATTGAAAACTGAGAATTGAGACCAGGGAGGGTTTCTCCTGGCTGTCAAAGGTGTATTGAACGTCTGCTGGTCCTGGCTGAAGTGGGGCCTGCTGCTGGCCGTGATCGCCGCGGCGGTGACGGCGGCCTACCTCTACCGCCGGGTCGACGAGGAGATTCGCCGCTCCGTGCAGCAGCGGATCGCCCAGCACTACACCAAGCTGAAGGTCGGCGTCCGCTCGGCCGAGCTGGTGCAAGGCCGGGGAATCGCGCTTCGCGGGCTGTCGATTCTCGAGCCCGGCGCGGAGGGCCCGCGGGCCGAGTTGCTCCATTGCGACGAAGTCTTCATGTCCTGTGCCACCGACTTGCCGGAATTGCTCGGGGGCGAGCCGCAGATCACCCGGGTCACGATCCGCCGGCCCACGCTGCGGATCACCCGCCGACCCGACGGGACGTGGAGCGCGGCGAAGCTCTTTCCGCTGCCGAGCCTTTGCGCGCATCCGCCGGAACTGACGATCGAGGACGGGACCATCGAGATTCTCGATCCGCTCAAGACGCCTTCCAGCACGCTGACGCTCCGCGGTTGGTGTGTCACGCTCAGCCCACCTGATCCCGCCAGTCCCAACCCGCAGGCCCGCAAGTTCCGGGCGACGCTCAGCGCCGACCATATCCGCGGCGTGGAGCTGGAGGGCCAGGTCGACCCTCGTGCCCTGCAATGGTCGATCGGCGGCACGATCGAGGGGCTGGACATCTCGCCGGAACTCGGCGACGCGCTGCCCGAACCGCTGGCCACGAAACTGGCCGTGCTGCGGGAACTGAGGGGGCAAGGGGCACTCCGCTTCCGCGCCAGTTACGACCCGGCGGCGAAGTCGCCGTACCGGTTCGATGTCAGCGGGCGGATTGTCCGCGGGCGGCTGGACGACCCTCGGCTGCCCCGTCCGCTGACCGAGCTGCGGGCGACGTTTCGCGTCGGCAACGAGGGCGTGGCGATCGACGAGCTGGTCGCCCGCAGCGGTGCCGCGGCCCTGCGGATTCTGTCTGCCCGGCAGGCGGGATTCGAGCTGGGCCACGACCCCTTGTGGATTACAGCGGAAATCCGCCAGTTGGAGCTCGACCGGCAGTTGCTCGAACGGCTTCCCCAGGCGCTGCAAGATCAGTGGCAACAGTATGGCCCGGAGGGCCAGGTCAATGCCGACGTCAAGCTCCACTTCGACGGGCGGACCTGGCACCCTGATCTTTCGGTGGAGTGTCTGAACGTCTCGCTCAGCTACCACAAGTTCCCCTACCGCCTGGAGCACGGCACCGGGTCGCTAAACTGGAAAGAAACGCCGCAGGGCAACTCGCTGGAAGCACATCTGACGGCCTACAGCGGCAGCCAGCCCGTCCGCCTCGACGCCCAGGTGCTCCGTCAGGATGCCGGCCCGTCGGGCTGGTTCGAGGCCAGCGGAGAAGACCTGCAGCTAGACAGGAAGCTGCTGGACGCGATGAACGAGCCGTCGCGGGCGGTGGTCAGCTCGCTCCATCCCAGTGGGACGATCAACTGCCGCGTGCGGATCTGGCGCGACGCGCCGGGGGAACCGTTGCACAGGCGGTTCGTGATCGGCCTGAACCATTGCTCGATGCGCTACGAGAGGTTCCCCTATCCTCTGGGCAACGTCTGCGGCACGCTCGAGATGTACGACGACGACTGGAAGTTTCACGAGCTGGCCGGCACCAACGACACCGGCCGCGTGGTCTGTGAAGAGGGCTGGCTGACTTCCCCGCAGCGAGGCCGGGAGTTCTACCTGCGGCTAGCGGGGAGCAATGTTCCGCTGGAGGAAGAACTCCGCGACGCCCTGCGGAGCGACATTCAACGGGCATGGAACAACTTGAGGCCGCGGGGAACGGTGGACCTGACTGCCGACGTACACTACCTGCCCGCAGAGAGAAAACTCAGCGTGGGTGTGACTGCATACCCGCAAAGCGACAGCGCGTCGATCGAGCCGGTGCACTTCCCCTTTCGGCTGGAGAAGCTGCAAGGTGCGCTGATCTATCGAGACGGCAAGGTGACGTTTCGCGGCGGCAACCCCCGGGAGCGATTCAAGGCGGAGCACGGGCCAGTCAAGATCGCGGCCACCGGCGGCTGTGATTTCCTGCCCGACGGCCGCTGGAGCCTTCGCCTGGAGGGGCTGACGGCCGACGGCCTTCGCCCTGACGATCGCGACCTGTTTCAGGCCCTGCCCGGCCGGCTGAAGAAGGCGGTAGTCGAACTGAAACCCGTTGGCCCGGTCAATCTCCACGGCGCCCTGACTCTGCAGGGCGCCGGCGTGGGCGATGCGGTGCAGTCGAGCTGGGATCTGACGGCCGTTTTTCGTCCGCTGCCGGCCGCCAGCATCGACTGCGGCGTGAAGCTGGAGAACCTCAGCGGCAGCGTGACGCTGGCGGGGGCATCCGACGGCCAACACTTCTACTCCCGCGGCGAATTGGCCATCGACTCGCTGACCTACAAGGACTACCAGCTCACCCAGCTCATGGGCCCGCTGTGGATCGACGACCAGCAAGTGCTGCTGGGCTCCTGGGTAGATCGCCGACAAGGCGAGGGGCCAGCGGCGAGGGGCGAGGGACCAGGGGTCAGGGGTCAGGGGTCAGGGGACAGGGGTCAGGGGTCAGGGGTCAGGGGTCAGGGGACAGGGACGAGGGACGAGGGGCGAGAAGCCCTTCAGTCTTCACTCTCCACTGCCCACTATCCACTATCCACTAACCACTATCCACTATCTTCGCCGCGACAACCACGCCCGCTGACGGCCAAGCTCTTCGGCGGAAACGTCTACGGCGACGGTTGGATCATGCTGGGGCCCGATCCGCGCTACGGGTTGCGGGCCACCCTCTCGCAGGCCGACCTCAGCCGGTTGGCCCAGGAAGTGCTGGCCGGACGGCAGAACCTGCGGGGAAAAATCACCGCCACCGTCAATCTGCGGGGCGCCGGCCGCAGCCTCAACGCCCTGGGAGGGCAGGGAACGATCCAGCTCCGCGAGGGCAACGTCTACGAGCTGCCGTTGATGATCGCCCTGCTGAAGATCCTCAGCATCCGTCCGCCCGACCAAACCGCCTTCAGCACCGCCGACATCGACTTCCGGATCGAAGGGGAGCACATCTACTTCGACCCTGACTCTATCCATTTTAACGGCGATGCGATCAGCCTGCGGGGCAGCGGCGAGATGGACTTCCAGCAGTCGATCCGGCTGACCTTCCACGCCATCGTGGGACGTGGCACGTGGAACATCCCACTGGTCAAGGAGCTGTTCACCGGCGCCAGCCAGCAGATCATGCAGATCCACGCTGGCGGCACCCTGCAAGACCCCGAAATCCGCAAAGAACCGTTCCCCGTCGTGGGCCAGGCCTTGCAGCTCTTGCAGGGAGACTTACAAGGGGGCGGCAACGCACGGTCTCATTACCCCCAATCGCAGCAGTGGATGCCTAACGTCGATGGGAGGAACCCGAATCGAAGGTAGGAAGAGTGGAGAGTGGACAGTGACGAGTGGATAGCAGGGAGTGGAGAAAGGAGAGCTTCCCCATGAGCGTGGGGCCATTGGCAGGAATCGCCGGCAGCGTGGCCGGCTCGCCGCTGGCACAGACCAAGGGGGCGGAGCCGGAGCGGGCTCAACTGGAGACGGTCGCCCAGCAGCGCGTCGCAGATAGCGAGCAAAAGGCCGACGCCGCCGCCGGAATCGGCGAGACCGACGGCCAGGACCACGAAACGGCCGAGCGGGACGCCGACGGGCGGCGTTTCTGGGAGCCGCCCGCCGAGGCAAAAAACACGGAACAGGCCGCAGACCAGGCCGGCCCGCCGCCCCTACGGCAGAGCAAGGATGCCACCGGCCAGAGCGGCAACCTGCTCGACCTGAGCGGCTGACAACTGTTCAGAAAGCCGCGACCGGCGGTCGCGTGAAGATGTGGCGGACGCCAGCGACGCAAGAGCAAGACTCCAACAAGTGTTGCCCGGTGGGAGACGATCTTCTAGAATATCCTATCGCTTCACCATCACCCGGCGGGACTGCGGCCATGCGATTCACCAAGATGCACGGGGCGGGCAACGATTACGTCTACGTCGATTGCTTCCGGCAGCAGCCGCCCGACCAACCGGCCGAGCTGGCCCGGCGGGTCTCCGACCGGCATTTCGGCATCGGCGGCGACGGGCTGATCCTGATCTGCCCCTCCCAGCGGGCCGACGCCCACATGCGGATGTTCAACGCCGACGGCTCCGAGGCCGAGATGTGCGGCAACGGCGTCCGCTGCCTGGCGAAGTACGTCTACGACCACGGGCTGAGCCGCAAGAAAACGCTCACGGTCGAGACCGGCGCCGGCGTCTTGACCCTCGAGCTGGAAGTGGTCGACGGGCACGTTGGCCGGGTCCGCGTGGACATGGGTGAACCGATCCTCAGGCCGGAGAAGATCCCCACGACCCTGCCGGGCAATCCGCTGTTCGAGGGCAGCCCCGTCGTTGACGTCGACCTGAGCGTGGGTGGAGAGAAGCTTCAGGTCACCTGCGTCTCGATGGGCAACCCGCATTGTGTCACGTTCGTCGACGAGCCGACCGACCGCTGGGTGCTGGGGATCGGCCCGCAGATCGAAACCGACGCCCATTTCCCCCACCGCGTCAACGCCGAGTTCGTGCGGGTGATTTCGCCGGCGGAGGTTCACATGCGGGTCTGGGAACGGGGCAGCGGCGAGACGTTGGCCTGCGGCAGCGGCGCCTGTGCCGCCTGCGTGGCCGGCGTATTGGCCCGGCGCAGCGGCAGAAAGATCCTCGCCCACCTGCCCGGCGGCGACCTGGAACTCCACTGGGCAGACGACAATCACGTCTACCTGACCGGCCCGGCCGTCGAAGTGTTTTCCGGCGAGTGGAACGATGGGTAGTTGGCAGTTCTCAGTGGTCAGTTGTCAGTTGTCAGTTTTCAGTCGTCAGTGACGCGTGACCAGAACGTCGAGCGGCCCATCCTCATTCGAGCACCATGAACTGACGACTGATAACTGACCACTGACAACTGGCAACTGACAACTCCAAAGGCACGGACGCCCAGACGATGAAGTTCGATCATCCCCTCCTGAACAAGCTCGGCGGCCTGCTGGGCGCGGCGGCCGTGCGCTGCTGGATGAGCATGCTGGACTACAAGGTGGCCTTCTACGACCCGGCCATCGACCCTGCCCAGCCGGGGTGCCGGGGACAGAAGATCTATATCTTCTGGCACGAGTACATTCTGTTTCCGATTTATCTGCGCGGTCACTGCAACCTGGCGATGCTCTTGAGCCGGCACCGCGACGCGGAGATCCTTTCCCATGCGGCGTATCACCTGGGATTCGACTTTGTGCGCGGCTCGACCAATCGTGGCGGGGTGGCGGCGATCCGCGAGCTGTTGCGCAAGAGCCACAAGATGCACCTGGCGATCACGCCCGACGGCCCTCGCGGACCGCGCCGGCGGCTCGCCCCGGGCGCGATCTTCCTGGCCTCGCGGCTCCAGTTGCCGCTGGTGGTGACCGGCTACGGCTACGATCGTCCGTGGCGCCTGAAGAGTTGGGACCGGTTTGCCATCCCGCGGCCTTTCAGCCGTGCCCGGGCCGTGGCCGGGCCCGAGGTCCACGTCCCGGCCGGGCTGGATCGCAGCGGGCTGGAGCATTTCCGCCGGGAGGTCGAGCGGCTCTTGAACCGCCTGACCGACGAGGCCGAGGCCTGGGCCGAGTCGGGGACGCGAAAGGTTGGCCAGTACGTGCTAGGGCCCGGCTACGCCCGGACCTTCCCCCAACGTGTTGACGCCCCAGCCGTCCTAGCCGGCCCGCATCGGTGGAACGGAGTGGAGCAGTCGGACTCAGACACCGAGGTGCCGCGGGCGTTGAGAGTGAGAAGTGCTGTCCCATGACCGCGAGCGATCTGTTCTCTGAAGACCCGGCCCAGCAGCGGGTGCTGTCGGTCTGGGAGCTTACCTCTCAGATCAAGGACCTGCTGGAGGGGTCGTTTCCGGCGGTTTGGGTGGCCGGCGAGATCTCGAATTTCTCGCGGCCTAGCTCCGGGCACTGCTACCTGACGCTGAAGGACGACCGTGCCCAGCTTCGGGCGGCGATCTGGCGGAGCACGGCCGCCCGGCTGCGATTCGATCTGCACGACGGGTTGGAGGTGATCTGCCGCGGGCACGTCGACGTCTACGCCCCCCGCGGAACCTACCAGTTGATCATCGAGCAGATCCAGCCGAAGGGGATGGGGGCCTTGGAGCTGGCACTCCGGCAGCTTCGGGAGAGGCTGGCTCGGGAGGGTCTGTTCGCGGCCGACCGCAAGCGGCCGCTGCCGCGGTTTGTCCGGCGGATTGCCGTGGTGACCAGCCCGACGGGTGCGGCCATCCGCGATTTCCTCCAGGTGCTCGGCCGCCGCTGGCGAGGTGCCGACGTGCTGATCGTGCCCAGCCGGGTCCAGGGGGAAGGGGCCGCCGAGGAGATCGCCGCTGCCATCGGGCAGGTCAACCGGCTGGCCCTGCCGGTCGACTGCCTGGTGGTCACCCGCGGCGGCGGCAGCCTGGAGGACCTTTGGGCGTTTAATGAAGAGGCGGTGGTCCGGGCGATCTTCGCCTCGCGGATCCCGGTGATTTCGGCGGTCGGGCACGAGATCGACGTAACACTGGCGGACCTGGTGGCGGACGTTCGGGCATTGACGCCCAGCGAAGCGGCCGAGCTGGTGGCCCCGGCCGCCGACGAGCTGGCCGCCAGGTTACGGCAGTACCAGAGGCGGCTGTTGACTGGGCTGCGGATGCGGGCGTCGGCGGCCCGATCGCGGCTGGACGCCCTGGCCCGACATCAGGTGTTCCGCCGGCCTTTGGCGCGCGTGCACGACCTGGCCCGGCGGCTGGATGAGGCCGAGTCGCGCCTGGGCCGTGCGATCCGCGGCCGCCTGCGACTCGCCCGGCAGGAGGCCGATCGGGCCGCCTCGCAACTTCAATCGCTCAGTCCGCTGGCCGTGCTGGGGCGGGGATACAGCCTCACGCAGCGGACGGCCGACGGCCGGGTGATTCGCCACGCCGCCGAGCTGGCCCCCGGCCAACAGATCACCACGCGGTTTGCCGCCGGCAAGGTGATCAGCCGCGTGGAGCAGATCGAGAAATGATGCCCGCGGCCGCCGCTGCCGATCAACGCGAACGCCATCCGGCCACGTCGGCGGGATCCCGGCCGCCGCGCGTGGGAGCCGAGGAGGCCGAGCCGCAGCAGGCCAACAGGTCGTCCACCAGTTCCTGCACGCCGGCGGCGCCGACGACGCAGGACGTCAGGTCGTCGCCGTCGTCCTGAAAACGGCGTTGCAGCTCGGAGGCGCGGTGCACCAACTGACGGGCCGTCTCGACCAGCCTCTGCTTGGAATGGCGCGGGTCGAGGGTCGCGGCGGCCTGCGAAGTGGCTGGCTCCTCCAGCAGCCCCTTGGAAGCGGCCAGATTCGTGAACCACCGCAAGAGGGTCCTGCGGCTGATCGTGCCGGTGGGACGCCCTCGGTCGACGATCACCACCCGGCGAATCGACACGCGGCAGAGGAACTTGTAGATGGTCCGGATCGGGGTGTCTTCTTCGTAGCAGGTAACGTTGGGCTTCATGACCTCCCGGACGGGACTGTGCCAGCAATCCAAGGAGACCATGGCGGCCAAGAGGTCCTTTTCGGAGACGATGCCGACGAGCCTGCCTTGGGCGTCGACCACGGGCATGGCGTTGGTCTGCGAGTGGAGCAAGAGTTCGGCGGCCTGGCCCAGCGTCTGGTCCTCCCGCAGACACGTGCTCAACGGGCTCATCACGTGGCGGGCAGTGATCCCCTGGAACATTCCCCCGTACTTGTCCGCCTCTTCCAGGTCGAGCTGATTCTCATCGTCGAGCAGCTCGTAGCGGACCACGCGGTCGTGTCCCCATTGCTTGGCACAGGCCAGGGCCTGCTCGGCCTGGTCCACAAGTTTGCTGGCGGCGTGGGTATCGTCGTGCCGCCCGGCCGTGCCGAAGCTGGCGGTGATGCGGATCTCCCTGCCGCCGCTGAGGATGGCGATGGAAGAGAGGCGGCGGCGGACCCCCTCGGCCCAAACCGCGGCGTCGTGCTGGCTGGTTTCGGGCAGCATCACGCAGAACTCTTCGCCGCCGTAGCGGCAGACCGAGTCGCCGCCGCGGGAGCAATCGCTCAGCATTGCGGCGACCGCCTTGAGAATCGAGTCCCCTGCCGGATACCCGTGGATGTCGTTCACCCGCTTAAAGAAATCCAGGTCCAGCATCACACAGGACAGCGGCAGGTGGAACCGCCCGGCCCGCTCCCACTCCTTCTCCAAGACGTCCAGGAAGGTCCGCCGGGTCAAAAGCCCGGTGAGCGGATCGGTGCGGGCCATCTGGCCCAGCCGTCGCTCCAGGTTGAGCACCCGCGAACCGGACTTCAGCCGGGCCAACAGCTCGCCGCGATAGACGGGCTTGCTCAGGAAGTCGTCGGCCCCGACTTCCAGCCCCTCGATCATCTCGGCGGCGGTCGACTTGACCGAAAGGAACAGGATATAGACGTAGTGGGGCAGCTTGAGCTGGCGAACCCTGCGGCAGAGTTCCAGGCCGTTGACGTGCGGCATCTGCCAGTCGGTGACCAGGAAATCGGGGCACTCGGCCTCGATCGCTGCCACGGCCAGTTCCCCGTCCCCTGCCCGCCGCACCCGGTAGCCCCCCTTCTCCAACCACGTGGAGAGGATCCGCAGGATGGCCGGGTCGTCGTCGACCAGCAGTACGTTGTTGTCGACCGGAGGGGCGAGGTTTGTCGTGGGGTATGACATGGAACGTCTCCGTCGCGGGGGAGTTCTTTTGACCGGTTGTTCAAGGTTAGCTTGAGCGCTGGGCAAAGGTGTGGTTTTCCAGGCGCCAATCCCCGCAGAAACCCCAGGAGCCGTCTGCCCCGGCCGGCCCACGTCCCGGACAATCGTCATCAGTGGACCAGGAAAGGAGGGGTAACCAACTGCCGGAAACACGGCCGCCCCCCTTGCTGTCGGCCCAGGGATAGCCTACAATCAGGACGTCTGGCTCAGCCCTGGGGTTTAGCGGGGCGGCTTGCCGCCCGTGCTGGTCGGGGTCAGACCAGCGCGTTTAGCGGGGCGGCTTGCCGCCCGTGCCGGTCGGGTTTCGCCGCAGATCGGACCGGGCCGGACTGGGTGTCAACAGGGCAAGGGAACAGGGGAGGTGCGGTCATGTCTGCTCGATCTTCTGCGCGGTCGGCAGCCGTTTTGGCGTTGGCGGCGGTGCTGATTTGTGGAGGTCCTTCCAGCCGGGCCGAGCAAGCCGCGGCGGAGAAGCCCGCCGAGGCTACCTCGCCGGAAATGGCCATCCGCCAGGTGCTGGCCAAGCCGGTCGATCTGGCCTTTACTGAGACCCCGCTGGCCGACGTGGCCAAGTCGTTGGAGAGGACGCTCGGTGTCCCCGTCCGGCTCGATCGTAAGCCGCTCGATGACGTCGGCATCTCAGGTGATCGGCCGATCACGTTTCAGGTTTCAAGCATCTCGGCCCGTTCGGCCTTGGACCTGTTGCTGCGGCCGCTCGATCTGACCTGGGTGATCGCGCATGAAATGCTGCTGATCACCACGCCCGAGGAACGAATCCGAGACGCGCTGAATAAGCCAATTAGGCTGGAGTCCAGCAAGACGCCCTTGGCCGAGGTGGTCCAGTCCTTGAGAGAAAAAGCGGGCGTCCAGATCATCATCGACGGGAAGGCACTGCGCGACATGGTGCGGGGAACCGGTACGCCCGTGACTGTTCATGCGGACGATATCAAGCTCCGATCAGTCCTGGACTCGATGCTGAAGGAGCTCGACCTGACTTGGACCGTCGCTTGCCAAGTGTTGCTGATTACCACTCCGGAGGAAGCCGAGACGATGCTCTTTGCCAAGGTCTACGACGTGTCCGACGTGGCAGCATACCGCAACGAGCAGGGCGAGCGTGAACCGAACCAGGAATCGCTTCTGAGCAGAATCCCGGCGCGTGTTTACCCGGAGAGTTGGGACGTGGTCGGCGGGCCGGGCTCGATCGCGCCCTTCGACGCCGCCGGCATCCAGGTGCTTGTCGTCTCGCAGACGTGGAAGATTCACGAGGAGATTGAGAGCCTGCTGGACAAGCGGCGGAAGTAGGGCTGCAAAGGAGGGCCGTTTACGGCCCTTTACCGCGCCAGCGGTATTAGGCCCGACGTTTACGTCGGGCGGTAGCCGGAGGAAAACCCCACTCTCGCCGAGCCCCGTTTACGGGGCTTCCCGTTACGATGCCTTTAGGCGAGTCACCACCGCGGCTGAAGCCAATCGGCAGGAAGCCCCGTGAAACGGGGCTGCCGCGGCGTGGATCGGTCCCCGCCGACCCGCCGTAAACGGCGGGCCTAGGACCGCTTACGCGGAGAAGCCCGGTGAACCGGGCTGAGATGCGTCGCCCCAAGCTTGGTGCCACTGCCCACCGCCTACCGCCCAGTGCCAACTCCATTGGCCCGGAGCACAGCCAGATAGATGCTCGTCTTGCCTTCGTGACTCGAATAGTAGCTCACCCAGAGCCGGTCGGCGTGCCACACCAGGCCGGGATAGCTGGTGTCGCCGCCGCTGGGCAGCGTGACCAGCGGGGTGATCTTTCCGCCGGTCACGTCCAGATCGCAGATCACCGTCTTGGCACCGGTGTCCGGCTTGATCAGCCGGCCGGCGGCGATCCAGCGGCCGTCGGGCAGTTGGATGAAGTTCGGGCCGCCGTAATACATGCCCAGGTCTTTCCAGCTCCACTGGGTATACGGCGGCTTGCTGGTGCCCAAGAGTGCCGTAACGCTGGGTTGGCCGTCGCGGCGCTGGAGCAGGTAGCAGGTCCCGTCGGCCGCAAACCGCAGGGTGCCCTCCGTCGGCCCGCTCTCCTGGTCCAGTTCGGGTACCAACGGGCGGAACTCCAGGCCGTCGTCGCTCACGTGGAGCCGGGTGCCGTAGCGTCGTGTGGCCCGGCTTTCGGGGGCCACGTAGTAGGAGACGCCATAGGCCTTGCCGTCAAACCAGGTGATCCGCCAGAGCCACTCGTCCGGCTGGGCCACCCATTGGATCTTGCCCCACTGCTTGCCGTCGGCGGAGAGACAGACGAAGGAGCGGTGGCTGGTGGCCGGCTGCGATCCTTTGCGGACCGCCGCCCCACCGCAGACCATCAGCCGTCCGTCGGGCGTGGTGCAGATCTTGGGGTCCCGCAAATCCTGCCTGGCCATGGTCAGCAGCCCTGCCGAGTCCCATTTTTCCCCGTCGGGAGAACTGAGGATGCGGATCGTCCCTTCCGGCGAGACGTGGCCTTTCGCCTCGCGGAAGACACAGAAGAACCGGTCCCGGAAGCGGACCAGGTCGGTAAAGGCGTTGTGCGGGCCTTGGTCCCAGATCTTCCGAGCGTGGAGCAATTCCAGGGCGGCGGGCTGCCTTTCGGCGCCCGCGGCTGCGATGCCGGTCGAGCAGACCACGACCAACGACAGCAATAGGTAGCGGAGCGGTGTGTTCATGGCAGGACTCAGTACATCGAATCGTCGACAGTCTTTCCGTCCTTGCGGTTGCCCAGATGGTTGAAGGTGACGCGGTCGACCGTGTAGTTGATGGTCCGTACCCGGCCGTCGCAGAGGGCGAAGTGGCACCCGGCCCAATGGGCGCTGCCGAAGTGCAGGTAGGTGGTGAACCCGGGACGATCCTGCAGGGGCTGTTCCCGGGTGCTGCGGAAGTTGTCGTTGTTGAAACCGGTGTACATGTGCTCGTTGTCCGCCGGGTTTTCGCCCAGCAGGTATCGATCGGGGTTCAGGCTCCGCTCACCGAGCATGATCGTGTTGCTGACGCCGTCGGTGACGTGGGCGGGGCGGATCTCGCTCCGCTCGAAGCTGATGCCGGTGCAGTAGTTGACGTCGTGCCAACCGGACCACTTGTCGTCCATGCCGATTTCCAGGCTCTCGGGGCCGGGAAACCATTCCGTGATGATCATGTCGCCGCAGTTGGCGGCGTAGTCGCCCCGGGCAACGACGTTGTCCGTCGAGGTGTTGTTGGTGATGTTGTACCCCACAAACGTCCCGCTATCGGTATCCTTGGGATACAGGATGCTGTCCCGGCGGCTGGGGCAGTTCATCAGCACCAGCGGCGTCTTGACCATCACGTTGGCCAGGTCCATCTGCTTCTGGGTGAGCTTCTTGGGCTGGCCGTCGGCGGGCAACTGGTGCAGGCGCTCCTCTTCGATGTAGGGCAGGAGGTTGTAGACCCAGCCGCCCGGCTGGTGCTTCGTAAAGCCGCGATCGGCGTCGCCGGTCCAGTGCCATCCCCAGCCGCCGCTGGGAAAGTGCCCCTGCTTCTCGACGTGCTGCAAGGCCGCCAGGCTCAATTGCTTGAGGTTGTTGCAGCACTGCAAGCGACGGGCAGACTCGCGGGCGGCCTGCACGGCCGGCAGCAGCAAGGCCACCAGGATCCCGATGATGGCGATGACCACCAGCAGCTCGATGAGCGTGAAGCCTGTGCGGTTTTGACCGTCTGGGCGGCTCGCTGGGCGACGGATCATGCGCCATCTCATGGGGGAAGAGCCCTCGCCGTCTGCTGATTGCCAGGGCCGGTATGCCCGCGAAGATCAATAATTGCCGGTGATGACCTTGCCGTCCCTGCGGCTGCCCAGCAGGCTGTAGGTGATCGGGTCGATGTTGTAGCTGATCATCTGCACCCTGCCGTCGCAGAAGACGAAGTAGCACCCGGCCCAGTGGGCGCTGCCGAAACGGTAGGTGCTGCCGTAGCCCGCCTGGTCCTGTTTGGGGGGATAACCCGGGGCTGTAAGCCGGAACGGATCGTTGTTCCAGCCGGTGTACATGCTCTCATTGTCCGCCCCGTCCAATCCGGTGGTGTAATGATCGGGATTGAGGTACTTTTCGCCAAACAAGAATGTATTGCTTGCGCCGTCGCTGATGTCGCTGATCTTGACCTCGCTCCGCTGGAAGCTGACTCCGTCAAAGGACTCGTAAGCATACCAAGGAAAATACAGGGCGGCTGACAGACTGTCAGGCCCCCGATTGTGGTTAAGGCCGCCTTGTGTGCCGGCATTCGCGGCATAGTCGGTCCGCGAGGCCACGTTGTCGGAGGGGCTATTGTTGGCGGCGTTCTGCGCCACGTACGTACCGTCGACCGGTTTGGGATAGAGCATGCTCGACCGCCGGGTAGGGCAGTTAAGCATTGTCAGTGGGGTCTTGATCAGCCGGTTGGCACGATTGAGTTGCCCTTGAGTATGGTTTTCACGATCCCCGTCGCTGGCCAATTCCCAGAGGCCCTCTTGCTCAATGAAGGGCAGGATATTGAAGATCCAGCCGCCGGGCTGGTCCTTGCCGAAGCCCCGATCGGGGTCGCCTATCCACCCCCACCCCCAACCGCCGGTGGGAAAATGCCCGTGCGTTTCCTCGTGATTCATCGCCGCCAGGCCCAATTGCTTCAGATTGGTCGCGCACTTCAGTTGGCGGGCGGATTCTCTAGCGGCTTGCACGGCCGGCAGCAGCAGGGCGATGAGGATCCCGATGATGGCGATGACCACCAGCAGCTCGATGAGCGTGAAGCCTGTGCGGTTGGAGGCCTGCGATCGGCCTGCCCGGCGGCAGATGGTACGCCACTGCATGGGAATCCCCCCCGTGCTTACAGCCGTGAGCCTGTCCGTACAATCCACTGGAATCAGAAGCTGCCGCTGCTGATGGGCACTCCGTCTTTGCGGTTGCCCAGCAGGCGGTAGACCTGCGTGTCGATGCTGTAGTTGATCAGGTGAACTGAGCCGTCGCAGAAGACGAAATGGCATCCACCTGAGTGCGCACTGCCAAACAGCCTCTCGTGGCCGTAGCCCGGCGTGTCCTCCCGCGGCTGCTCGTAGGTGTTGCGGAAGTTGTCGTTATTGAAGCCGGTGTACATGCTTTCGTTGTCCGCCGGATCCATGCCGGTGGCGTAGTGATCGGGATTGAGGTATTTCTCGCCCACGAAGAAGGTGAAGGTTGTGCCGTCGGTAATGTCGCTGAGCCGGACTTCGCTGCCCTGGTAGCTGACGCCGTTGCAGGTGCTGTCGGCTGCCCAACCGAAGGTCTTGGCGCCTTCGAGCGACGTGGGGCCGCCGTTCCACTGATTGGCGTTTTGGCTGCCGCAGTTGGCCGCGTAGTCGGCGCGGACCTGGACGTTGTCGGACGACGAATTCTGGTTGGCGTTATAGGCCACGAAGTTCCCGGACCAGGGGTTCGGATACGCCATGCTGGAACGGCGGCTGGGGCAACTCAGCAGCGCCAGCGGCGTCTTGCAGACCCGGTTGGCAGCCTGCAATTGCTGTGCCGTCAGGTGATCTGCGTCGCCGTCGCTGGCCAGCTCCCAGAGGCCCTGCTGTTCGATGAAGGGGAGCACGTTGTAGACCCAGCCGCCGGGCTGCTGCCGGCCGAAGCCGCGGTCGGGGTCTCCCACCCAAAACCACCCCCAACCGCCGCTGGGAAAATGCCCGTGCGTGTCGTTGTGGTTCAGCCCCGCCAGACCCAGTTGCTTCAGGTTGCCGGCGCACTTGATCTGGCGGGCGGATTCCCGCGCCGCCTGCACGGCCGGTAACAGCAGCGCGATGAGGATCCCGATAATGGCGATCACCACCAGCAGCTCGATGAGCGTGAACGCGCCTGGCCTCCTCCGGCCCAGCCGAATCCGCAACGGCCGGTCGGGCTGGAGCGACGTTACCTGGGATTTCACGGCGAGGGTTCCTTTCTTAAAGAGCCTGGAACGTGTGACTTAAAGGACCTGGCGGGAGCCAGGTGGAAACCGCCCCGACTCTCGCCCAGCGAGCCCGGGACGATCCACTGCCGACCCGAGGAAGCTGTTCCGTTACGGCCCCCAACTGGCTGCCAACTGCCCTCCGAGCCACCCCATCAATTATGATATCGCGGGGGCAGACGTTCGTGAAGGGGCACGCCCACTCTTGCCGCGGCACGAGTTCCTGCTGCGAATGTGGGCACGG
>Ga0315291_10001874_pt1 | contig 27803 bp, 29 predicted proteins | sample YL17G12_20_MG_FD_203070 | JGI IMG/M metagenome (GOLD analysis project Ga0315291, IMG submission 203070) | Sediment microbial communities from Yellowstone Lake, YNP, Wyoming, USA - YL17G12_20 | ecosystem: Environmental > Aquatic > Freshwater > Lake > Sediment | place: USA: Wyoming | collected...
TTCTTTGAGATACGCACGCATGATAGAAAATTTGAGACGAACTGCTTGATGTCAATTGGTGGACGTCTTACTCAATTGTTGCTTTCCCCGTGCCGTCAATACAAGTTGAAGCTTATTGCCGCCGCTTAACACCTGCGCGACTGCCCCCTTGGCCATCAGCATAGAAAGGGTTTCATCAAAGTCCTTTTGCGATATTTCTGTATTTCTCATTAGATCTGCCAGAGTCAGTTTTGCATCTTCGGCACCTGCCAGAGCCTGCAGGATTTTCGACTGGTTTTCCGTCGTTCTTGCCTTGTCAGGGCTGCTTACGTGAATTGCTTTAACTGCGTTTTCTTCTGTTCTGTCGGGCTGATCGCTGTTTTTATGAACTTCCTGACCATACTTGCCTTCATCCTTTAATCGGCTTCCAAAGATGCGCTCGAGAAATCTGGCAGAAAACACCGCAAAAATAATACATAAACCGCTTAGGGTAAAGAGCTTCAGCGGTCTTACCTGTCCGGATTCGAGCAAATCGCTGGACAGCAGGTTGAGTAACAATGGGACTGTCAATGCAGTGACCATACCGATCAAGGTATGTTTGATTATCAAACGCAAGAATAACCGGTCGTCTCTCGCGCTCAAGAGGGCGCTTACGATACCGCCCAGTGCTCCCGATATGATCATGACCCCGACAATCAGTATCATGTAACTGGCAGATGTGGGTTCTGGCATTTATCGCTCCGCTTGATTGACCGTCTGACCTATTGACCTAAAAAAATACCCATACTTCAAGCGATCCCTTTTGCGCTCGGGGATAACTCTTGCCCAAATTCTTGATCTTTAAATTAATCCCTTTAGCAGCAGTTGAATCGGCAACAAAATCGTTAAACTGTTTCTGCAAAAGCAGCGCCGCCTGTCTGTCCTCGCCATGAAAATACCGGATGTCTCTCCATTTGTGCTGAATCCTTTCGGTGTCAACGGAAGTATATCCCTTTTTCCTCAAAAAATCAGAAAATGCCTCCGCCATTTCCTTGTCTTCTTGTCGGGCATAGTGGATGTGAATTTTATTAATCCCGGCGGGTGCGACGACATCCTTTATCCCCTGAACTGTCTCCGCCTTTCTTTGCGGCACAGCTGATCCCTTCTCATCAACTGCGGTTCTTCCGTTAGTGCCACCCGTTTTCGCTGCATTTAAACTATTCACCATGGATCTGAGCTGATGCAATTCCTGCAGGGTATCATCAGATTTTTTCAGCAATATTTCGGTTTCTGGAAGTTTTCTCTGACCCACACTGGCGATATTAGCAATCAAAACTCCAGCGCCAAAACCGATCAGCAAACCGGCAATAAATGCCAATATAAAATATCTCTTATGGATATATTCGACGGACTTCGTCAAAGCTTTAATCAAAATCCGCAATTCATGTTCGGAGACAATGGGATCTGGTGCATCTTTATCCATTCTTATTACACCTTAAGGAGATCTGGCCCACTCCATAAATACGGCATGCGGAACGTCCGCCATCCGTGACAGCGGGAAAACACCGCTTGTGATTCCTTGATAAGTAAGAATTACACATATGCCCGCATAAGACCGCCAGTATTTTTAAATGTTTTCGTCAGAGATTACAAGTGCATTATTTATGAAACGTTAAATTCCAGCGGCTTCCACGATGGTATGCACTGTTCGGCAGTATTTACAATATATTGTAGATGACTTAGTTTGACTTGCGGGACAGTTTTTCCTGATTTCAGCATAATAATAATTTCGCAAAAAACTCACAGTCCCTTGAATTCGGTAGCGAGCGCATTCCCCGTAGCTTGCTGCGGGGTAAGCGAGCGAATGACGAACGGTACTGTTCCCTAAGAATCGAAGATTCTCCGCAGCTTGCTGCGGAGAGCTTCAATATTGCCAGCACGTCCACAGAAATGCAAAGGGCGAAAATATAATTAAATTTCTGCAATAAAGAAGACGTGGCCTGCCGGTATGGCGGGGAGGAATTTACCCTGATATTACCGGGGGCCCTATGGATATCACCGAAAAACGCGCAGAAACATTACGTCATCTGGCGCAAAATTTGGAGATTTACTATAATGGCAAGCTGCTCGACAGTATCACGCCTTCCCTAGGAGTCGCCAGTTTTCCGGAGCACGGCGCGACGGGAGAGGCAGTTCTCCAGGCTGCTGATGCCGCCCTTTACGCTGCAAAGCGCGCTGGGCGCAATCGGGTATCAACGGCGGGTGATGCAAAGCCAGAGCGCAGCGCGCAGATCTACTCGTTCGGTAATTGATTTCCCTCGGGCGTTCATTTGATCCTTGTTGATCCTTGTTGATCCTTGTTCTTGACTTACAATCTTATCCCGTCTTATAATTACACCTGTAAGAAACAGCGGTCCTAAACTTTCCTTTCAAACAGATTTTTTCATCGTAAATGACTTCCGCCGAGGTGCAAAGATGGCAAGAAACAAAGATGTGGATAGGTCCGGCGAGGGACTAAAAATCGGACGTGCCGTAAAAGAACTCCGGCACAAGAAACAGATCACACTTCAGGACCTGGCAGCGAAGACCGGTATCGCCAAAACCATTCTGGATGAGATTGAAAATGGCAATGTAGTGCCCCCTGTGGCGACACTCCTGAAACTAGCCAGGGCATTCAATGTGGGCATGGCCTCTTTCTTCGAAGAGGAAACCGCTGATATGAAAATATCCGTCACCCGCAGCGGGGAAAGAGTCAAGATAAGGCGCCGTCCCCACCATCACCATGAAGGTGAGGTCGATTATATTTACGAATCCCTTGAAACACGCAAGGCCGACAAGCATATGGAACCTTTTCTGGTAGAGTTTCAACCCGTGGATACGGGTGATATGGTTTTTACAAACCACCAAGGCGAAGAATTCATATTTGTCCTCGAAGGGAGACTGGAATTCCGTACCGACGACCGTGTGGAAAGACTTGAGACGGGCGACACAATCTACTTTGAATCGGACATAAATCACGGTTTCCGATCTCTGGACGGAAAACCAGCCAGGGCAATAGCTGTGGTATGGAGCAAGGTATAAACGGGTGGACAGTTGACTATGCTTGAAATCCGCTTTCACGGGCGCGGCGGCCAGGGAACCGTAGTTGCAACAATCCTGCTGGCCAAGGCATTCTTCCGGGCCGGCTATCAGGTGCAAAGTTTTCCTTTCTTTGGTGTAGAGAGGCGGGGAGCCCCTGTGGAGGCTTACGTCCGTCTCAACAAAGATAAGATTTTGCTGAGGACAAATATATATTACCCTGATCACGTAGTGGTCCAGGATCAGACTCTTCTCCATAGCGTTAACGTCACACGGGGACTTAAGCCGGGCGGATGGGTGCTTATCAACAGCTCCGCTGCCCCCACCGAGCGAAAACCGTTCATCGGCTACCGGCTGGCCTTTGTAGATGCAAGCCGGATCGCCTCAAGAAACCAACTGGGGACGCGGACCCATCCTATCGTCAATACAGCCATGATGGGAGCTTTTGCACGTATGATAGGTATGCCTCCCCTGGATGCCATCCGCGCAGTCATCCAGGAGGAAATACCCGACACGCATATGCAAAATGTAGCGGCTGCAGAAGACGCTTACAGGGAAGTCCAACTTCTGGGACTGATCGAATCTGCTGAAGCACCCGGCCCAGTGACTGCTGGAAATCCACAGAGGAATGAAACATGAATGAAGCAGACATCACTTTTCCTCTATTGATACCCTGTTCCTCCCAATCTACGGAAAGCAATAAAACAGGGTCGTGGCGCTTTCTGCGGCCTCAGTTCGACGAGAAAACGTCTCCGTGCAGTGCGGCCTGTCCCGCAGGCGAAGACATCGCCCGTATCGAAATGCTGAGCGCCCAGGGATCATTCAAAGAGGCCTGGGAGATGATTCTCAGGGAAAACCCCTTCCCTGGCGTCTGTGGGCGCGTTTGTCCCCATCCCTGCGAGGGGGTGTGCAACCGCAGGGAGTTCGACGAAGCCATAGCCATTCACGCCATAGAGCGCTTTCTTGCAGAGACCGCCAGCCGTTATGACCTGAAGCCCATCCTCACGCGACTCACGGCCAAGAAACAGAGGATAGCAATAGTGGGCGCGGGGCCTGCAGGCCTCTCAGCCTCATATTTTCTCTCGCTCTTGGGATATTCCTGCGATGTCTTTGAGGCCATGCCGGAGCCAGGCGGGGTATTGCGCTGGGGGATACCCATCTACCGCCTTCCCCTGCCGGCACTGAGGAGTGATATAGCCCGCATCGAATCACAGGATGTCCGTATCCTGACAGGACAAAAGCTTGGAAGGGAATTCCTGCGGGATGCGGGGGACCGCTATGATGCCGTCTTCATGGGCTGCGGACATTCCCGCACTGTAAAGCTGGGCGTTCCAGGTGAGGAAATGAACGCAATCGAAGATGGACTCCAGTTCCTCAGGCAGCTTCGCCAGGGCGACACGATTTCCCCGAGTGGTGTCTCCGCCGTCATCGGTGGGGGAAACACGGCAATCGACGTGGCGAGGAGCATCATCCGCGGCGGCGGAAAGGCCGTCATTTTATACAGACGCCGGCGGCGCGATATGCCGGCCTTTGAGGAAGAGGTGCAGATGGCCATCGAGGAGGGCGTGGAACTCAGCGAACTGGTCACACCGGTAAGAATAGCAGCAGAACGCACACAATGCACATTAACATTGCAGGAGATGAAAATCTCCGGAGAAGACAGCCGCGGTCGGGCTAACATTCTGCCGGCTGAAGGGAAAACTCGTGAACTCCGGGTTGAGCGCGTCTTTAAGGCGACCGGCGCTGAACCCGCCGAAGACTGGTTCAATCCCCCTGATAAGACCAAGATATCCCTGGCGCTCTCCCATACCCTTCTGGTTTGTCAGAATAGCGGACCTGCATTGGTTTTCGGAGGAGATCTTACAAATGAAACAAAGGGTGTCGCCCATGCCGTCGCTTCCGGGAAACAGGCGGCGATGGCCCTGGATATTCTCTTTCACGGCGGTATTAAAGCCATCGTGCCGAAACTCACGGCATGCCGGGTGGGACAGGGACCATCGCTTTCCATGGAAATGTACATGGGAGGAAACCACCGCCTCAGAAATACCCATGTTGTGAGCTATGAAGAAATCAATACCGATCATTTCCAGTTCCAGCCGACGATTACTCAGCCGCGCCTCTTAAGAGAGGAACGGCGAACGTCCTTCGAGGAAATCGATCTCAAGATCTCGACCAATCTGGCCATCAGGGAGGCCGAGCGCTGCTTCAACTGCGGAATCTGTAATCAGTGCGATAACTGCTACATGTTCTGCCCTGATATTGCAGTTATCCGGGAAAAAAATAACGACGAACGCCGCATCAACTACGACTACTGCAAGGGCTGCGGACTCTGCGTTGTGGAGTGCCCGCGCAACGCCATGACCCTCAGGGAGGAAGATATATGAAACGGGTCATTGAAGGAAGCCATGCTGTCGCCGAGGCGGTGCGTCTGGCGAGGGCTCAGGTGATCTCGGCATATCCCATTACCCCCCAGACCCATATCGTGGAGATTCTCTCGGAATACTGCGCCGGCGGGACTATGGATGCGCGTTTCCTGCGCGTGGAAAGCGAGCATTCCGCCCTGGCGGCGCTGATCGGGGCACAGAGCTGCGGAGTGCGGACGTTCACAGCCACATCATCACAGGGACTTGCCCTGATGCACGAACTCCTGCACTGGACATCGGGTGCACGGCTTCCCATCGTCATGGCCGAAGTAAACCGCGCTCTTGCCCCTGGCTGGAACATCTGGACTGATCAGACGGACAGCCTTGCCCAGCGCGACACTGGATGGATACAACTCTACTGCGAAGATGGTCAGGAGGTTTTAGATTCAATGCTCCAAGCGTATCGGCTGGCGGAGCGTGTGTATCTGCCAGTGATGGTGGTTCTCGATGCCTTTTACCTCTCCCACACCTACGAACCTGTCGATGTGCCGTCAGAGGAGGATGTTGACCGTTTCCTTCCCCCGTACGAGCCCCGATTTAAGGTGGATACAGAAAATCCCTGCTCCTTCGGACAGCTTGTGCCGCCGGGCGCCTACATGAAAATGCGCCATAACATCGCCATGGCCATGGAGAAGGCCTTGGTTTGCCTCCACGAAATCCAGGAAGAATTTTACGGGATCTTCCAGCGCCGCTATGATCCCGTGGAGGCCATCTGCTGTAACGACGCAGAAATCATACTTGTGACCTCAGGAACGGCCACCAGTACGTGCCGCCTGGTACTTAGGAGTCTACGGGACAGGGGGGAAAAGGTCGGTATCCTGAAGATGAAGTTGTTCCGTCCCTTCCCGGCCGCCATGGTTAGGGAAGCCACTTCCCGGGCAAAAAAAATCGCTGTCATCGACCGGAATTTTTCCTTCGGGGCCAGCGGCATCTTTGCTCAGGAGCTGCGCGCCGCACTATGCAACACTCCCGGACGTCCTCTGGTTTTCGGCTATATCGCGGGAATCGGCGGCCTCGATATAACGATGGAGCTGCTGGAAGAAATATACTGGAAGACCAGGGACACAGCATTTCCGGATAAGGAAAGCGTATGGATGGGAGTTTAGGGGGTGATTCATGCAATCCGATACAAAAGATAATGAGTATATGTACTCGGGACACGTCGGCTGCCCCGGATGCGGTGCGGCCATCGCCATGCGGTTCACGCTGAAGGCCCTCGGGGACAAGACCATCGTGGTGATGCCAGCATGCTGCTGGTCAATTATCGCCGGGTCTTATCCGCAGTCAACCCTGAAGGTTCCTGTCATTCACTCCGCTTTCGAGACCGGTGGGGCCGTCGCAAGCGGTGTCCGGGCCGCCCTAGATGTGAAAGGTGATTCGGAAACCACCGTCGTTACCTGGGCGGGTGACGGCGGCACCTTCGATATCGGTTTTCAGGCCCTAAGCGGTGCGGTGGAGAGGAACGAGGACTTCATCTATGTATGCTACGACAACGAGGCATACATGAATACGGGCGTGCAGCGCAGCTCGTCAACCCCTTACGGTGCCTGGACAACAACCACGCCCGGTAAGGATTGGAAAAAAATGCGGAAAAAGAACATCGTTGAGGCGCTGGTTGCCCACCGTATTCCGTATGCCGCTACAGCAAATATCGCCTTCCCTGAGGATCTCGTCCACAAGGTTCAGAAAGCCAAGGGAATGAAGGGCTCCAGGTTCATCCATATCTATGCAAGCTGTCCCACGGGATGGCGCATCCCCTCGGAGATGTCCGTCAAAATTGCCCGCATGGCAGTGCAGACGAATATCTTCCCTCTTTATGAAGTGGAAGATGGCATCAAATACACCATCAACTACAAGCCTAAGGAGTACCTCGTGAGGGAGTATTTCAAGCTCCAGGGACGGTTCAGGCATCTTACGGACAGAGACCTGGATCAGATTCAGGAAATGGTGAACGAAGACTGGGAACTACTGCTTCGCAAGGCTGGCGAACGGGTCTGACACGAACTAAACAGTTCTCCATAAAATCCACCATTGCCCACTCTACTTTGCAGTCAAATTATATTGACTTGCATTGCCGCCTCCCCTATACTTTCCTATCTGAATGATAATTTGTTGATGAAAACATTTGCCAGAATGCTATAAGCATTTTACGCAAAGCCCTCTCTTATGGATTGGAAAAGGGCTTTATTACCGGGTGCCTTCCTGAAGTGAAAAAGATCATCTTATATTTAACCTGCTTCTCACTATTCCTTACCGCGGTCCCCCTGTATGCAGAAACAAAGACATTCATCCGTGAATACACTTATCAAGCGAACGAAATAGACAGCAGGATGTCATGCCGCGCCATTGCCCTTGAACAGGTGAAAAGGCTCCTCCTTGAGGAACTGGGCACATATGTGGACAGCGTCACGGTTGTAAGGGATTACCAGGTTGCTAAAGATGAAATTACGACTCTGACAGCAGGGCTTGTACAGACGACGATTCTGGAAGAAAACTGGAACGGAAAAGAATATTGGCTTAAGGCAAAAATAACGGCTGATCCCGGCGAGGTTGCCTCCTCGATAGAAAAACTTCGGAACAATCAGCAACTGGTTAAAGATCTCGCAGAGGCGAAGGACGAGGCGTCACAGGCGCTCAGAGAGATCGGTGCTTTGCGGCAGGAACTGGCGGCGACCGAAGCGAGTAAAGAGAAGCGGGAAGAGTATAAAGAAGCAGTTAACAAGCTGGTGGCCACGGATTGGTTTGAAAGGGGGCAGTACTTAACATACTCAGGCAATTACCAGGAGGCTCTGAGGGCATATGACAGGGTTGTTGTTCTAAGACCCAATGATGCCAAGGCATACAGCAATCGCGGGGCCATATATATTCAGCTTGGAAGGTATGACAGTGCGGTAAAAGACCTGGATAGGGCCGTTGCCCTAAACCCCAAGAATAGAACGAGCCTCTATAACAGGGATCTTGTCTATAAGAAATTACAAGAGACTAAACCTGTCAAAATACCACAGAGGGATATTCGCAGAAAGTATGATGAGAGAGTACAGCTGAAAGATAGAGAAAAGAAGGACGTTGCTGATCGCCTTAAGGGAAGCCAGGATAGAGATAAGCAGAGATTGCTTAATAAACCGTCAGACAGACAGTTGAAGGAACGCGAAGAACAATTGAGAAAGGACAGACAACCTGTCCAAAGAAAGAGATTTGAAGATAAATTGAAGCAAAAGGAGCAACGGGAAGACTTAAGGAAAAAAAGAGAAATGGAGGAGAAAAAAAGAAAGCAGAAAAAGCGCGAGCTGCCCAAGCCCAGACAAGAAGACGAAAAAAAATAGAGACTGAATGATTAAAGGAGCGGCAGGTTTAAATAATGGACACGGGAAATGGCAGTCATGAAAACTCACAAAGGAGCTGATGTATGCCTACTATGGAACTAACGAAAGAAGGGGCCGTTTATGTCCTTACCCTGACCAACGGTGCTAATGCTAATACCCTCACTGAAGATGCGGTTGGCGAGTATCATGACATCTTGGATGAACTCGAAGCCTCCACAGAAAACTCTGCCTTGATTTTAACGAGTAGCGATCCGAAATTCTGGTGTAATGGTATCAATCTGGATTGGCTCCTTAAGCAGCCGCACGATTACTTTCCGAAGTTCATACAGCTTCTTGACGAATTATTTTTGAGATTCGCCCTGCTCCCCATGCCTACGGTTGGGTGTCTAACCGGACATGTCTATGCAGGCGGCGCCATTCTCGCCACAACGCTGGATTTCCGCCTGATGAGGGAAGACAGGGGCTTCTTTTGCTTTCCCGAAGTGGACATCAAGATTCTCTTCAGCCCGTTCATGTATGAAATCCTTCGATTGCTGCCTGACCACTACGCCCTGAATGAACTCGTGCTCACGGGGAAGCGCGTAGGGGGTAAGGAGGCGCTGACCATGAAGATTGTCTCGGCTGTGTACCCCGAGGAAACACTTTATGATAAGGCAATGGAGCTGGCAATGTCTCTGGCTAAGAAAGATCGCAGGACATACGCCCATATCAAACGCGGATTAAGACAAGCTCTGGTGAAATATACTCTTTGAAGATTTCCTGAGAATTCAAGAAAAGGTAATTGCGAATCTTGCGCGTATGTTGAGGATAAATGCCGCGAAGCAATTTCTATCTTACAATATTAGAAAGATTGCCACGGTATTTTGCACCCCGCAATAATTGGGCGGATGACTTTTTGCAAAATCATCATTCTTTTAGGCCGTATTTTTTAAGTTTGTATCGCAGCATGCGTTCGCTGATGCCGAGGATTTCAGCGGCCTTTGTCTGATGATCGCCTGACTTCTCCATGGCCTCGAGAATCAATCTCCGTTCCATTTCTTCAATCGATCCCCGAAGCAAGCCCTCTCCTTTTTTCCCTGTATATTCCGGGTCAATCCTCTCTTCGTCAAAAGGAAGATCATCTATGGAGATGACGGCATTTCTCGATATCACGACAGCCCGTTCGATAATATTTTCCAGTTCCCGGACGTTGCCGGGGTAATCGTATTTCAGAAGCAGGTCCCTGGCCTCGCTGGTTATGCCTGTCACATTCTTGCCATTTTCCGCGGCGAAGCGTTTCAGGAAGTGATCGATGAGCAGGGGCACGTCTTCCTTTCTTTCTCTCAAAGGAGGAATGTCCATTACAACTACGTTCAGTCTGTAGAAAAGGTCTTCTCTGAATGTCCCTTCTTTGACCTTTGATTCCAGGTCGCTATTGGTTGCACTGATAATCCTTACATCAGAGTGGATGGTCTGATTGCCGCCTACACGCTGAAATTCGCGTTCCTGAAGGAAGCGAAGGAGTTTAACCTGGACAGAAGCGGTAAGATCGCCAATCTCGTCTAAAAACAGAGTCCCCCCGTCGGCTTCCTCAAATCTGCCAATCCTTCTTGCTGTCGCACCGGTGAAGGCCCCCTTTTCATGACCGAACAGCTCACTTTCCAGGAGGCTTTCCGAAAGCGCGCTGCAGTTTACCACACTGATCAATTTTGCCGAACGGGGGCTGAGATTGTGTATCAGCCTGGCCAGCAATTCTTTGCCCGTGCCGCTTTCTCCCTTGATAAGAACAGTGGCGCGGCTCACAGCGATCCTGTTTGCCATGTTGATCAGGACATTCATTTTCGGGCTCTGATAAATGATCTTGTCCATCGTAACGCCCTTCTCCTTAAGTTCCTGACGGAGAATCTCATTTTCCCGGATCAGGGTGCGCCGCTCTGATACTCGATCCACATGGATAAGGAGCTCATCAAATTCAACAGGTTTTGTAATATAATCTATGGCACCTGCCTTCATGGCCTCCACTGCCGTCTCTATCGTTCCGTATGCAGTAATGATAATCACGTCGATTTCCGGATTGATTTTCTTCACCCCCTTGAGCACCTGCATACCATCCATGCCTGGCATCTTGTAATCCAGGAGGATCATGTCAAAATGACCCTTTAAAACAGACTGGATGGCAGTGTCTCCATTCTCAGCCTCCGCTACCGTATGTCCTTCTCTAACGAGAAAATCCCGGAGCATCTCTCGTTGAGACTGGCCATCCTCGACTACGAGTATGTTTAACTTCTTCATGCCTGAATTCCTCTAGACCATGCCATTCTTTTCTCCCGCTCTTCCCGTAGGCAGTGATATCTCGAAGGTCGTCCCCGAACCCGGCTGGCTCAAAACACGGATTTCTCCCCCATGGCCGCGAATAATCTCATGCGCAAGGGGAAGCCCGAGCCCCAGACCTTTTTCCTTAGTCGTATATTCAGGATTGAAAATGCGTTCCATCTCTTCAGGGGTCATGCCGCACCCGTTATCGGAAATCTTTATGATGACCCGATCCTTCCCGCTCGAATCAACAAGTATACGGACAGTACCCTCACCGGAAATAGATTCCATGGCATTCTTTACGAAATTAAAAATGGCCTGCTGGAGTTTATCCACGTCCATAGGAATGATTGCATGGTTACCTTTATACCGGGTTTCCAAAGTAACTCCTTTTAATTTCGCCTCTTCCTGGATGAGATTGACAATCTTCTGAAGAACCTCGGCGACAGGGTAGTCGTGCAGCTCCAAACGTCGGCTCTTTGAGAAAGTCAGAAACTCTTCGATAATTCCATCCAAACGTCTGATTTCATCACGAATAACACTGGCCAGTGTTTGGAACTCCTTGATCTTATCCTCATCGGCCGGCATAAACTCCCGCTTCAGTCTCTGACTGGCCATACTTATGGCATTAAGAGGATTACGAATCTCGTGAGCAACACCTGCGGCGAGTTGCCCAAGGGCAGACAGCCTCTCGGCTTTCTCAAGCTGCCTTTCCATCTCAACGATCCCTGCCAGATGCCTGTTCTGATTATGATAAAGTATCCACATCGCCAAGAGGGTAATCAGAATAACGGATGACATAAAGAAAATCATATTACGCCTATTCTCTGCGAGGATTTCATCCGTACCCTCGCGATCAAGACCAAACCTCGCAACCCCAGCCACCTTGCCGAATAGGTATATAGGTGCAGCCATTTCCAGGAGTTTCTTGTCATGGGAAACAATCTTCCGGCTTTCAAATTTTCTTGTGCCTGCAAGGATTTCATCGATACGCATCTTACCTTGTTCCTCTTTATCAGGCACCTGCCCCAAACTGCCTAGGATCATGTCGCGCTGATCCATGACCTTAATATAGATCAAACCCTGTCCCTGTCCCAATCTTTCCAGGGCCTTTTCTACGGATACCTTAATGCCCCAATATCTCTGCCCGTCGCGATCCAGAGCGATAATGACTGTCCCGCTGCCATCCGTGCGTCGCAATGCTACAAAACCGATCTTCTTGTCCTTGCCAAGCCTTGAGAAAAGATCAATGGTGATTGCGTCCCTTCCCAAGACCCTGTCCGCATCTCCACCGATAAGATCCGCGTGGAGAGCTCTGTTCTGGTAGACGACCTTTCCTCTTCTATCCAAAACGGCCACAAACCATATACCCTTCTCTTCAGCAAATTTTCTTAGATATTCATCGCTCAGGTGATCTGCCTTCCATTGATTATCAATTTCGCGTCCCATATCAACAAGGGCAGCAGTCAATGACTTCTGCGGCAATAAGGCCTCATCAAGAGGAGGAGCAAAGGTACCGCCGCTATCCCTCTGATATGCCTGAATTAGGGCATTGAGGTTCTCTTGGGCAAGCCTCTCGACAACGCCGATTATGGCCAGGCCCTGGCTCTCCATGAAACCCATGAGGCTCCTGTCACTTCGCCGGATGTCCATGATCCCCATGATCAGAATAAGACAGATGAAAACGGTGGAGACAATCGTAACGGCGATGGGCTGCAAGAAACGCCTGCCATACTCGGGAGCGCGGTTCTGCCATATTATTTTATTCTGCGTCTTCATCTACAAATGCCTCTGCAAGTAATTGTTTATATTTTTCTTTGCCTCGAAATGCCCATTTATTCCTATCCATTGAAGGGATGCGGCATCCATGCTGTCCCTTACGATGCATGCCATCATATTTCATCAGCATTAAAAGTCAATGACTTCTTACCCTGAAAAAAATTGCAGGATCGAGTGATTATAAAATCCGACAAATATGTCGATTCCAAAAACAATTAATGTTCACCTCTTAACTACTTGTTTTTTCTGGAGTATATATATCAGTCGTCATCCTTAATCGACATTTATTTCCCTTCTCTTTCCTCCGGCGGACATACCATTTACCTCAGACATTCTTCCATTACCGCTGTAAAATAAATTACTTACACATCCTGACCGGATTGTGGCATAACATATGCATTCTGAAAGCATTACAAAAGTTAATTATCGGTTAATAAACGGGCATGATTGGCCGGTAGTAAACTCCAAAGCTAAGAAGGTTAACACCTTCACTCCTCCTGATCTTGGGGAGACATCAAGTCTCCCCCTTTTTTTTGCCTCGTTCATGCGTCGATTCTCGCAGCTTTCGCCACTTCTCGATTCTATCTTTTATGACCTTCTCATGTCCCCTTGCTGTAGGTCTGTAATAAACCTCTCCCATGAGCTTGTCTGGCAGATAGTCCTGGGGAATATAGGCGTCCTCAAAGTCATGGGCATACTGATAGCCCTTGCCATAACCAATATCTTTCATTAAACGTGTCGGGGCATTCCTTATATGGAGAGGCACAGGGAGGGTGCCGGTTTCACTTATCCTTTCTTTAACCATGCCGTAAGCGACATAAAGTGAATTACTCTTGGGAGCAGTCGCAAGGTAAACGGCGGCCTGGGCCAGGGCAAGTTCCCCTTCAGGGAGACCGATGAAATGAAATGCCTGCATGGCCGAAACCGAGATTCCCAGGGCCGCCGGGTCGGCATTGCCAACATCCTCGGAAGCGAATCTCACCATACGCCTGGCAATGTAAAGGGGGTCTTCTCCGGCTGCAAGCATGCGGCCCAGCCAGTAAAGGGCGGCATCAGGGTCGCTGCCGCGAAGGCTCTTGTGAAACGCCGAGATGAGATTGTAGTGTTCCTCACCTCCCTTGTCATACTGCAGCGCCTTCTTCTGGAGGGCTTCCTCCACAACAGAGAGGGTAATTTTTCTTGCACCTATCTCCTCATTCCGCAGGAGAGACGCTGCTGCCTCCAGGCTGTTTAAGGCCATGCGCGCGTCCCCATCCGCAGACCAGATGATATGCTCAATGGCGTCCGGCTCTATCTCAAGAGTAAGGTCTCCCAGGCCTTTTTCTTTGTCATGCATGGCCCGGTTGATAATAACCGCCAGTTCTTCCTTGGAATAAGGCTTCAGCAGCATGACCCGCGTCCTGGACAGAAGCGGCGAAATCACTTCAAAAGAGGGATTCTCCGTAGTCGCACCAATCAGTGTAATAAGGCCTTTTTCGACATGGGGCAAGAAAGCGTCCTGCTGTGCCTTGTTGAATCTGTGGATTTCATCTACAAAGAGGATAGTCTTCTTGCGGTGGTAACGCCATTGAGATTGCGCCTCGTCAACAACAGCCCTGATCTCTTTAACGCCCGAAAGAACGGCAGAGAAACTCACAAAATGGGATTTTGTTTCATAGGCAATGACGCGGGCCAGGGTGGTCTTTCCGGAGCCGGGCGGTCCCCAGAAGATCATCGAAAAAAGCCTGTCTTCTTCAATGGCGCGCCGAAGCAGGCTGCCTGCGCCCAAAAGGTGTGACTGCCCTACGAATTCGTCAAGAGCCCGGGGACGCATCTTATCTGCCAGGGGACTGAGATCGATGTCGGTATCTTTCTTATCAAAGAGATCCATAATAATCACCCATCTTTGATTTGTGCACGCTTTTTCGCTGCCTCGACGAGTCCGATAAGCGTTGTGATTTTGTCTTTAGGCATCTGACCGACAAAGGCATTCCATGACTCTTCGGTCATGGTTTCTCGCAGATACTGTTCAATGGGAAAAAAGGGATACCAGCAAGTGATGATGCGAAGACATGGCAGATCCCCGCCTTCCTTCCGGCAGTATGAGAATTTGACTTCACCTCCAAGCCGTGCACACCTGAGTTCTAATTGGTCATATTTATCCACGATATTAGCTCACTGCATTTATAATGCCATTTCAGACGTGTCTCATACCATGTATAAAAACAAATAAGCCGTCAAGGGGAATCTTGTTTTCCCCTGACGGCTTAAGGGTTTATGGAAGGCTGATTTATTTATGGCTTCGGTAGTCCCTCAATGGCCTTCAATGCCCTCCGGATCTCTTCATCCGGCAACTCATAGGGCTCAAGCTTCCCCGAGAAATAGGCGTCATAAGCGGCAAGATCAATCAGACCGTGGCCGCTCCAATCGAAGAGGATGACCTTCTCCTTGCCTTCTTCTTTCGCCTTCATGGCCACATCCACCACAGCGGCGATGGCGTGATTCGTTTCCGGCGCTGGTATAAAACACTCGGTCCGGGCCCACTTCACGCCCACGTCAAAGGTCTCCATCTGATTATATGCCCTCGCCTCGACCAGTTTTTCATTGACGAGGTGGCTGACGATGGGGGCCATGCCGTGATAGCGCAATCCTCCCGCATGAATGGGCGGGGGAACAAAGTCGTGTCCTAAGGTATACATGGGAAGGAGCGGCGTCATTTTGGCAAGGTCACCGAAGTCATAGGCAAATGGTCCTTTGGTCATTGTCGGGCAGGATGTCGGTTCCGCGGCGATGATCTGGACTTTCTTGCCATGAATCTTATCTCTTACGAACGGAAGGGCTGTACCTGCAAAATTGCTTCCTCCACCTGCACAGCCTATCACGACATCGGGATACACGCCTATCTTTTCCATCTGCTTCTGCGCTTCCAGGCCTATGATAGTCTGGTGCATAAGGACGTGATTCAGCACGCTCCCCAGGGAATAGCGCGAGTTCTGATGGGTAACGGCATCTTCGATGGCTTCACTGATGGCAATACCCAGGCTGCCCGGCGAATCGGGGTGCTCCGCCAACACCTGCTTTCCCGCGTTTGTCATGGTGCTCGGACTGGGGATGCATTCGGCACCCCAGGTATTCATCATCAGACGACGGTAAGGCTTCTGCTCGTAGCTGACCCTCACCATGTATACCCTGCATTCAAGATCGAATATCTTGCATGCCATGGCCAGCGCGCTTCCCCATTGCCCAGCCCCGGTTTCGGTGGCAAGCCGCTTAATACCAAAAATCTTGTTATAATATGCCTGGGGAATAGCGGTATTGGGCTTATGGGAACCGGCAGGGCTGACGCCTTCATTCTTGTAGTATATCTTCACGGGAGCGCCCAGGAGCTTTTCAAAATTTAAGGCCCGGCATAGTGGTGTCGGTCGCCACAGGAGATATTTCTCCAGGACAGCTTCGGGAATGTCAATCCAGCGTTGTTGGCTGACTTCCTGTTCTATGAGATTCATAGGAAAGACAGGGGATAGATCGTCAGGGCCAACAGGTTTCCCCGTCCCCGGATGAAGGGGGGGCTTCATGGGAGTCGGCATGTCAGCCTGGATGTTGTACCATTGCTTCGGTATCTCGTTGTCGTTTAATACTACCTTGATCTGTTCCATATCATATTCTCCTTTGGTATTTATTGAGAGCTTTGCCAAGCCCTGTTCCTGTCATTCTTTGATATCAAGTCCAGCGACACTCCCGGTCATACTTCCAGGTTCGACAGCAATCCTTTATGCCTTCGATACCATGAGTTTGGAAATAATTTGTACAGCACCCTCGATACGGGCCCGATATACTCTCTCGTCCTTCTGTCGAACTGGCACGCCTGGATGATCTGCTCCTTGATATCCTTCTTATGCCCCACTTCATTAAATATCTTATAGGCACAGTGAAAAAGCGGGCTGTACATATTTTTCTTTTCCAGATATTTATTAACGTTTTTTATAGTATTCGGCCCTTCCGGTGTACCGTCGATCTTCTCAAGCACCTTGATATTCGTTTCAATGGGATTCCCTGTATATAATTCGTAATAAAATTTTCCGTACCGGTAATTCTTGCTCGCGACGGATGACAGGGTTATATACATATCCCCTACACCTGCCTGGCTGTGAAATGCCTGGAAACCGCCGCCCAGCAATTTTGCCAGCGATCGTATCTCCACGCCAGACCTGGCAAATATGGTGCCTGGGATTGAATCGCCAAGATCCAGAGAATGCGCTACTCCCATGATGTTTGCCACAATGTTTTTGAGAGCGCCGCACGCCTCTACCCCAACAATATCAAAATTATAGAAAGAAGTGAATTCTCTGCGGTTGAACCTGATGATCTCATCCCTTATTATTTTCGCGACACTTTTCTTCCCTGCCACGGTGACGCATACGGGATGCCCCAGCATGATATCCATATCAAAGAAGGGACCGCCGATACACACGACCTCATACTTTTCCTGCAAATTAAACAGATTATTGTTTATTAGTTGCGACGGCGTGATCAGTTCCTTTGTGATTTCATCGGAGATCAGACCCTTGATCGGGGTAACCAGGCACGTGTCTCCTGCTTTCTTCTGAAGCATCGGCTTCAGATAATCCAGAAACTCCGGAAGCCTGTTCATGGTGATAGTCAGAAAAATGAAATCGTTATCATCAACGACACGCTCCAGGTCGTTCGTTGCATAGACCGTGGGAGATAACCTGGGCACATTATCCATACCGCTGAGTCTGCGCGCAAGTTCCTTGGTCAGGTGTTTGGGGTTAAGGTGATCCCTATTTATTGCACGGCATACGTCAGTATCATGATAATAGAGGGTTACCCTTTTATTATCCCTGCCGAACTTATATGCGAGGGACGTACCGAGCCTCCCCGGCCCGATAATTCCTATCCTGCCCGTATCTAAATTGCTTATCCTCATGATGGATGCTCTTTGAGCCTTATCCCTCTTCTACTTAGCGACCGAACCGCTATGACGTCTCAATTACAAGACTTCCCCTCTCCTTGAGTAATTGATGGGTGTTGTATGATGCATTCGATCCAGAATAGGGATTATAGGTAATAAAAGACCCCTATGTCAAACATTAATACGTACACCCATTTTCCAGTTCATCTCCCTACCCTCTTGCTTTTTCATTCTTGTTACCACAATATACCAGAAGCATAATGCCCATACCATATTGATTTCCATTATTATTTGCTTTTCAATTTTTGTTGAAATAAGTTAATATTTGACAGATTTTTTCATCACAGCCAATTTGGTATATTAATTGTTCGGCATACTACGGAAGGATTCAGAAATGTCGCTTCAAGATGATCTTCTTGCGTTGGATTTAATAGATAGGCGAGTGGTAAAGGCTGTTGTGGAACGGGACGGGGATAATTTGAAACCGGCCCTTAGTGAGTACGAATCACTACGGAAAAGCATTCGAACCCGCTTACTGGACCAGTCAGTGGCCTTTGTTGACGACACACACGCTGTTGACCTCCTCAGAAAAATCACCACAGGCGATGGCTTGCCGACTGATAGATTAATAAAACATCTGGCCTCGTTGACGGACTCAGATCAGTTGCCAGAGGAATTTTGTGAAGAAGAGCTGGACGCACTTGGGTCTGATCTCTTCTACTCCTGGTTCAGCCACATCGAGTATGTAACCGGCCTCGCCGAGCTCCGTCCTTTAGTTGTCCGCGCGTCAGTCGGGGAAAATGTAGCCCGGCTTGTGCAACAGGTTAAGGACTGCTATGCCTTCCAACAGTACGAGGCGGCATATAGTCTGTGTCGCACAGTAATTGAAGCCAGCATCCGTGATATTTGTGTTCGGTGCCAGTTGTTTCCTAATCTAGGCGAGAATGTGATCCTCTTCGAGAAGTTTAATTGGAGGCAACTGAGAGAAAGAGTGTCCTCTGGCTCTGTTCAAGGGCAATTGAAACTGATTTATTCTGAGCTTTCTACCGTTCTGCACGGTCGGAAGAGCGTTTCTAAAGACGAGGCACGTCAGGCGTTTGAGAATACCTTGCAGGTTGTTGAGAAAATCTATATGGCTCACGGACTTTAGATGCCCAACGAGGCAATGCAGCCGACTCGTTACACTCGCGGCTGATTTTGGCGTTAGGTGGCATGATTCTGTAAACAGTGATTGAATAAAATGGCATCCAAATCGATAATTGACAATAGGCTATTTGTCCGTCTTGATTTAGACCATTCGTTGCGGGCAAATTCGTTTTTCCAAACCAATGTTGCTAATCGCGCACACTTGGCAAGCCAGTTGTTGTTATACGATACAATCATTATTCCAACGATTGATTTTGGCATAATTCCAACTCTCATTAACTGGTTCGGCCTAAAGGATTTTGAAGCAGCGTTGGAATTGTCAGCAGTTAAATTTGTTCGTAGAAAAGGTATCTTGGGTTATGCTGGAAATGGTAATGGGATAAGCACTTTTACCATTCTTCCTGGCGAAAACATGGTATTCGAATGGTGGCAAGAAGCTGTTTTTGGGGAGAATTCTGAGACATCAATCGAACTACAATTGAAGCAGATGTGCCAATTTATATCGGTAAAACAACGCCAAAAACTCGTTGAAAAGGTTATTTCTCGTTCAACTGCATTAACCTATAGCAACGATTTCTTCATGAAAAATATTGTTCACGAAAGCTATACCGACATAATGGAAAATGAGAGGCTTTCCAAATTTGTGTTAGCGGAGGCAAAAAGAAAAGACAAACCCATAAAACTTACTTGGTTAAAAGGAGTTGAGCCTAACCAAATGCGAGTTCTTGGCCAAGAAGGTTTAATAAAAGACGCTGTTGATTTGGTATTGCGCGTCGCTGAAATCAATATGGAAATAGTAATGGCAACAGCAGCGGGAAATGCGGACTTTTTTACCTCTGAGGGATCCGAAGATATTTTAGCAAACAAGCTTTCTCGTTGCAAACCTGATAAATCACTCCTAGAAAGTTTTATCAGTCTACTTGAACTCAACAGTATTCCAGATATTCGTCATGCTGTTATATCGAACGATGTCGATTTGTCAAAAATCTGGTCATTGAGGAAGAAGAGAATTTCATCCAAGTTTAGGAATTGGCTCAGAGAAGCCGATCCACAGGACAGCCGCGATTTAGAAAAGGCATATGTTCAAGTTCTTGGGGAAAGCACTCTGGCTGATTCCTTACCAATTAGATCAATACGATTTGCTATCACGTCCATCGCAGGATTAAATCCCATAATCGGCCTGGTTGCGGGCGCTGTTGACAATTTTTTCGTCGATAAGTGGCTATCTGGATACTCACCGAAACTATTCTTAGACGAGTTATCGAAATTGCCGAAAAAAGTGGTTTGAAGGAAAATGCCACCTAACAAGGGAACTTCTGGGGTCAGGTCTTGAAATATACTAACAAACCAATCCAGCCGATCGCATACAGCGCCGGCTGGTTTTGGACGTTATACCAAGAACTAAAAAGGAGATATCATGGCAAAGATATCGAAAAATGGGCATGGTAAAACGCTATACGTCGAAATCAGCCTATATCCTTGCGGAGCAGCTGATCCAACCAGGAATCTCACAATATCCTGCCCGGACAAAGACACGCAGTTCAAAACCACCTTGAGTGACGAAGGATTGAAGAAATTCAGAGACATGATGCTCTCTTTCTATGGACAGCATGTCTTGAACAAAATGAGTGGCCGGACTAAGGTATAACACGGCGTTCCAGCCAATCGCCCAAAAACCGGGCCGCGGTTGAGCTTTGCGTTATCTCAGATAAAAACACCTTGCTAAATATGTCCTTTATATGCATACTGATACATATGATAGTACATATAAAAGGAGTTCAGTATGAGAACGACATTGAATATTCAGGATGACCTCATTAATAAGGCGTGTCAGTTGACAGGAATTAAGGAAAAAACATCACTAGTCAATCTTGGGCTCGAGGCCTTGATCTCAAGGGAGAGCAGCAGGAGACTGGCAAAACTCGGGGGAAGCGAGAAGAAACTGAAGGTGCTTCCTCGCCGCAGGATTTAAGGCAAGAACAAATGATCCTGGTTGACACATCGGTATGGGTGTCCCATTTAAGGGCAGGGAATACTGATCTTGAGAAACTGTTGAATGAGGGGGAAGTTGCGTGCCATCCTTTTGTGATTGGTGAACTCGCTTGCGGCAATCTCAAAAACAGAGCTGAAATCTTGTCATTGCTAAATGCACTACCCAGGGTACAGTCAGTGACGTATGATGAAGCAATGTATTTTATTGAAGCTAACAAGCTGATAGGAAGGGGCTTGGGTTATATTGATATACATGTTCTTGCTTCTGCCGTTTTGAGCGAAACGCCGCTTTGGACACTCGACAAGAGACTCAGCGGAACAGCTTTAATGTTAAAGGTGCACTATAAACCCTGAGATAACCTGTCAATCGACCTGACCAGAGTACAGAGGTTTCACCCTCAGGCAGGTCATCTTCGTCGTTATGTCATTGGTCATTGAAAACGTGATGTAAATATGTCAGATCTTTAAATACCAATATGACAGTCGAACTATCAAATGAATTAGATATTGTCCGTAAATCCTTGAACGGTCGCAATTGCAGGCATGAACGCTCAATTATTGGCCAGTTCTTGACCCCCGCCAAGATTGCGAGGTTTATGGCGTCGTTGTTTGAGCAAGAAAAGGAGGATGTGCGGATTCTAGATGCTGGAGCGGGGGCGGGTTCCCTCTTTACGGCATGTGTAGAAAACTTAGTTTCAGGAAAGCATCGTCCACGTTCAATTAAGGTGGTCGCATACGAAAGCGATGCAGGCATATTGCCATACCTGCAAAATACAATAGACCGATGCGAGGCGATCTCCAAAGAAGCAGGTATTTCATTTAAAGGAGAGTTGCGGTCAGAAGATTTCATTAAAGCTGCAATAGACCAAACTGAAGAGGGATTATTCACGGTACAGCCTGAGCGATTTACTCATGCAATTCTCAACCCGCCATATAAGAAGATCAATGGGGAATCATCTACGCGCCGAATACTCAGCGCAGCAGGGATCGAGGTATCCAACTTATATGCCGCGTTTGTATGGCTATCGGCTCGGATGCTAGAGCCTGAAGGAGAAATGGTTGCCATTACGCCTCGTAGTTTCTGTAATGGGCCTTATTTCCGTCGGTTCAGAGTTAGGCTGCTTGAAATGATGAGTCTGAGACATATCCACGTGTTTGAGTCACGTAAGAAAGCTTTTGGGGACGATGATGTGCTTCAGGAAAATGTGATTTATCATGCAATTCGTGAAGAGAGTAAGCCGGAACGTGTAATTATATCCTCATCAGAAGGGATGGATTTTGACAAAGTTTTGAAAAGGTCCGTACCTTATGAATATGTAGTTTTACCGGGCGATCACGATGCCTTCATTCGCCTGTTGTTGAAGGATTCTGATGAGATTGTAATGAATCGAATGAGGTGCTTTTCGACTTCGCTCAGCAAGCTTGGATTGGAGGTATCTACTGGTCGTGTGGTTGATTTCCGCGCACAAGAATACCTTCGCACCCTACCTGAAGAAGATACCGTGCCGCTTATATACCCTTGCCATTTCGAGGAGGGCTTTATCAATTGGCCGGCAGATTCGTGCAAGAAGCCAAATGCAATTATAAACTCTACAGAGACAAGGGAATTAATGGTTGAACCCGGATATTATGTTCTCACTAAGCGCTTCTCGTCTAAGGAGGAGCGTCGACGTGTGGTGGCAGCGGTGTATGACCCAAACAAAATTAAAGCAACACTGATTGGCTTTGAGAACCATCTGAATTATTTCCACGGGAGAGGTAAAGGATTATCGCCAAACCTTGCCAAAGGACTAGCCCTATATTTGAATTCTTCACTATTTGACCAATACTTTCGACTATTCAGTGGACATACACAGGTAAATGCGACAGACCTCAGAAAAATGCGCTATCCCTCTCGTGATCAATTGTTGCGACTTGGTTCGCACATTCAGCGTCGAATGCCTGATCAGGAAATGCTGGATGTAATTTTAGAGAAGGAGTGTCAATGCAATGCCTAAAAAAGTCGATTCAAAGAAAATCGAACGGAAAATTAAGGAAGCTCTGAAAGTTTTAGAATCCCTTGGTTTTCCTCGACAGCAACAAAACGAACGCTCTGCATTGACACTTCTCTCGCTATTGTCCCTCAAACCCGACGACTTGTGGGAAACCGCAAATGAACCTTTGATGGGCATAACACCTATGATGGATTTCTTTGCTGAGCACTATGGAAAGCGGTATGCGCCGAACACCCGAGAGACCGTGCGACGCCAGACTGTTCATCAGTTTTTGCAAGCGGCTTTAATTGTACCTAATCCTGATAAACCTTCCAGACCTACGAATAGCCCGAAAGCTGTGTACCAAATCGAGCCATCTGCTTTAAAATTGCTTCGGGAGTTTGGTAAACCAAGTTGGGTTAAGCACTTGCGTGAGTATCTGCAAACAGTTGAGACATTAAAGAAGCTTTATGCGCGTGAGCGAGATAAACACCGCATTCCTGTCAATCTTGCGAATGGTCAAAAGATAAGACTTTCACCTGGTGGGCAGAATGTCTTAGTAAAAAATATCATTGACGATTTCTGCTCACTTTTTACGCCAGACGGATATGTAATATATGTTGGCGATACTCAGAGGAAATGGGCCTATTTCGACCCAGATGCACTTAGTGAGTTGGGTGTAAAAATAGAAGAACATGGTAAGATGCCAGATGTTGTTGTGTATTACACAGAGAAGAACTGGCTTGTCCTGATAGAAGCAGTTACCAGTCACGGACCAGTAAACCCCAAGCGTAGGGAGGAATTGAAGAACCTGTTTGCCGGGTCAAAGGTCGGCCTTGTATATGTGACGGCTTTTCTTGATCGAAGAACCATGATGAAATATCTTGATGATATATCTTGGGAAACTGAAGTCTGGATAGCTGAGTCACCAACTCATTTGATACATTTCAACGGTGAGCGTTTCCTCGGTCCATATGAGTATTAGGTTGCCACTATTGACGAGCCTATGTGAAGTCTCCAGTTACTTCGCCAATGGTTATTTGCCTCTTCAGAAACTGGAATAGAATAAACAATAGAATAAACCGAAAAATAAGAATGAAATAACAAAGGCATTCAGACGGACGCGGGCTGCCGCCCGCGCCGCTGATGCCTGCCGTTATGCTCAATATAACCGGAATTTGACAAGAGGGGTAACGGACTATGGCACATCCAAAAGGAGGAAATGGAAATACATTTTCAACCAAACATACCTTCAATCAGGCTTATGCTCATGTTGGATCACGAGGAATTAAGTTTAAATCAACAACGGGTGAACAAATATCCGCCAAACAAAGTATCGCACAAGATAAAGCCACAAAAACAATAGTTTATATTGGGGAAAGATCACGTCATGGTAGTGTATGTGAAGCCTGTTGGGGATATCGCATCGACTGCAATCAATCACGAATTGGACAATGTTCCGAAGCATTGGATCAATCTTTCTAACTTAAAACAAATTTGAGCATAACCAGCGGCTACACCCGATCGCTCGCACGCTTGCGGCTGGTGAGCCGCAGCGTTAGGAGCAGAATGACATATGAACTCACTTGACCTCATACGTAAGTTCCGTTCAACGCTGCCTGCTGTTCGGGAATGGATTGAAAACATATTGGAAGAAAACAAGGATCAGGCTGTTCCCGTGATCAACCTCGCTTTTCCCCGGCTTGAAAAGGTTTTTCCACTTGATCTACTCGGCAAAGCAAAGGCCGTAGTTGTCGCCGGGAAGGTGCCTTTTCCTCCGCTTAGCCGCATGGGTCTCCCTGAGTTTTCACAGATGGAGAACATGTCTATGGCAGGCATTACATACAAGGACACGTTCTTTGTTAGCCACCTCCATCAAACAGAGAGTCTTCATTTTCACGAACTGGTTCATGTAGTGCAGTGGGAACGGCTGGGGGTAGATAATTTTCTGCTGGCCTATGGAGCAGGTCTAATGCAATTCAGCTATCAAAGCAGCCCCCTGGAACAGATGGCATATTCTTTACAAGCCGCCTTTGACCGAGGAGCGTTGCCCACGCGCCTTATTGAACTAATACGGCAGGAAACCGATACTATCTGGCGTGGCATAGCCTCGATGATTTCCATTGTATAAGAACTTAAAAGTGGTTCCTATCAAGCGGTTGCAGCCAATCGCCCAAAGTGCGGGCTCTGGCTCACCCGCCGCGTTAGGCACTAGTGAAATGAAGGAGGGGCTTCATGATAATAGGGACCGTCACACGTCAAGGTGTCTATGCTGATAAAAAGGATATTTGTGAGTTGTACATTAGCAAAGATAATTTTGATAGTTTACCGCATGAACATGGGAAAAAGAAGCCTATTTATATCAATATCGGAGATACCGCGTACGAAGCTGGCGTCCATCAGACCGAAAAAGGCGTTGTTTGGATATCCTCAGTATTGTACAAGAGGGAACCAAGAAGAGAAAAAGCAAGACTTGTTGATGCTTTGGCAGCGATAGGATTAAGAAAGGGCGATAAAGTAAGAATCAAATCAAACGATGATGGCACTTTTTCTATTGTACCATAGAAATTCAGCACTGCATGATTTGGAATTTAACAAAGCCTAAACGAATCAATTCACCGGACGCTCGTTCCTCGCGCCGATAATTTTTTCGTTATATGGATAGGACAGCAGGATAATGAATTTTGAATATCTCTCACTCGAAAAAGAAATAGTATTCAATTGGTTTGAGAGTTTGATTACGAAATCCATTGAGGAGCTTGAAGGAGAGCCCTTGAACAATGGAAAATTGGACTACTACAAACAAGAATTCTTCAAGCAGCATTACACACATTTCGTCTCCATCAGGACGTTGACACCCGGATTGAGGTTACGCTACAAAGGCAGTGAGAACGAAATCACCGCTTTAGTCTCAGTATTGGTTTTGATCAGGGCAAGCTTAGAGAACTACTCCATGTTTTATCACATCTATAGAGACTCAAGCGATTTTCGGGATACATACTTCAGGTTCTGGAGCTGGTTTCGAGAGGGATTGATGTATAGACAACAGTTAAGCCTGAACCATTATTCCGAGAAACTGAAGGATGAAAAACAGGAAATTGATCGAATTCTTGATGAACTGCAACAGCATCCCTCGTATCAATTGCTTACCAAAAAACAAAAAGAGAGATACGAGAAGAAAGGAGCATGGTGTCTTTCGAGCAAACGTAAGTTATTAGAAAGAGCCGGTTTTTCAAAGCCACTCTCTAATAACTGCTACAATTTCTTCTCCTCCTACGCACATCCTACCAGTAGCGGCCATTTACAGACGGCGCAGGCAGACTTCGAGACCTCAAATTGGATTTTGAATACAATGCTAAAGCCTCTCTTTATTTGTTCAGGACTATACCTTCATAGTTACTCATTGATATTCCGGGAGATTGGCAAGCTTTTAAATGAACAGGATCAGGCGTTTGTAAGAACTTGGTGCGCGTTTGGAAGCGAATTGATGAAACAACCCATATAACCATCGGCTGCAGCGGATCGCCGGTGGCTCCCGCTGATGGCCATGTTATGCGAAAGGAGATGAGATAAGATAAGATGAGACGAACTCTGTTGGTTTTCATCACGCTGGCATTGGTAGCTGGCCCGGACGGGTCAATTTGTTTGAATCAGCGTTTCAACTTTAACTAAGAATCTTAACTCGGGAGTTTATTATGGCACTATTGAAGGAAGGTGTGGTTCCCATCGGGCGAACGATGTTTATTCCCAAGGAGGGTGGTTTGACAAAGGACAGTCTGGAGGTTGAATCGAACGGCCAGTATCAGATTGTAGAAAGACCTGACCGTTTCGAGATCAAGAACGCTGAATGCTGCAGAAGCATCCTTATCAAGGTCAAGACAAAAGAATAATTCCTGGCGAGGGAGGCGCTGAACCCGGGACAGTCCTGGTTCAAGGATAGACCGGGTAGCGGAAGTATGCCAGCGGCCTTCAGGCACGGACATTCATTCATCCCTTCGCGTGATCAACGGAAACGTCAGGATACAACCTTAAGTATCCTTGGTTTGTTCCTCGCAGAAGGCTCCGGTATGCTCTTCGGGTAGCCGATTATGATAGGGGCGACTATTCTGCAATCCTCGGGTATGCCTATTTCCCGCCTGATTTCGGGATTTCTTACGTTTGTTCCCAAGCCTATCCAGCAGGTTCCCAATCCACGCGCTGCGGCAGCAAGCATGAAGTAGCAGGCAAAAAGTGAACAGTCCACGTCAAGCAGGCGATGGTCCCGAGGACCGATTATATAAACGACACAGGGGGCATTGTAAAAAACGTTGAAATCTCCATTTCGCAGAATCTCCTCATATTTCTTCACAAGAGACTCGGGATTCTGGGCAATATCGGAGAAGAGATTTTTCTTACTCTCATCGGAAAGTCTTTTCATGGTCTCCTTCCGGTTGATAACAACAAACTGCCAGGGCTGGCCATTGCCCGAACTCGGGGCAAGACAGGATTCCCTGATAATATCCATGATTGTATCGACCGGAACCTCTTTTTCCTGAAAATCCCGAATGGATCGTCTATTCTTTAAGAGTTCCTGGAATTCCATGATAACCTCCTTTCGCATATATGGCTTACACCCCGCATCACTCGCCAGGGCTTGTCAATAATTTTTTTCTTATGACGTGAATGGCTGTCGCCTTGAAGGACGCCGTAAGATCCATGCCGTCGTGCATAGACAGGTCTTCGCGGGCATGATTGGTCACGTAAGTAACCAAGGGGAAACCACAATCAAGTTCCACTTTATAGAAGGCGCCGGAAGCGATAATCCTCTTTACCACACTTGAGAATACATTTCGGGCACTGGTAATTTCCTTTGAGGAACCCGTCGACACAGTCACATTCTCCGGGCGGATGCAGAGAATCACAGACTCCCCGGGGCTTGCATCGCCCA
>Ga0315291_10001875_pt1 | contig 27796 bp, 23 predicted proteins | sample YL17G12_20_MG_FD_203070 | JGI IMG/M metagenome (GOLD analysis project Ga0315291, IMG submission 203070) | Sediment microbial communities from Yellowstone Lake, YNP, Wyoming, USA - YL17G12_20 | ecosystem: Environmental > Aquatic > Freshwater > Lake > Sediment | place: USA: Wyoming | collected...
GGCCTCGCCTGTCGGCGAGACTAGGGCCTCGCCTGTCGGCGAGACTAGGGCCTCGCCTGTCGGCGAGACTAGGGCCTCGCCTGTCGGCGAGACTAGGGCCTCGCCTGTCGGCGAGACTAGGGCCTCGGCGAGTTGGCACTGCAGCACGTCCATCGCGCGCTGTAGAACGACGTCACTGCCAACGCCTTGTGAGCCCTCGCCACCAGCCACAGTCACATCCGGATCGAGGCCACGGCCATCGATGCCGCGCCCAGCGGGGCTTAGCCAGTGTGCCACGCTGACGTGCAGGCTGGAGCCATCGCTCAAGGTGAAGAGCGACTGTACCGAGCCCTTACCAAAGGTGGGCGTCCCCACGAGAACGGCGCGCTGACGCTCCTGCAAGGCCACCGCTACGATCTCTGCGGCACTAGCTGTGCCGCCGTCGACAAGCACCGCCAGCGGCCACGTGCTCTTCTGGGAATCCAATGGCAGGGCGTAGCGCTGCTCCTGACCGTTTCTGGTTACCTCGCGGAAGGCAATGCCCGAGTCGAGGAAAGGCCCCAGCACCTGGGCAGCACTCTGCACCAGTCCGCCGCCGTTTCCGCGTAGGTCCAGGACCAGCGCGCGGACACCTTGCTCCCTCAATGCCTGCATGGCCCGCGAGAACTCCTCCCCGCTGCGTCCACTGAAATTGGTGATCTGGATGTAGCCTAGGCCGTTCGGCAGAGCCTTCCACTTGACGCTGGGCATCTCGATACGCTCGCGCACCAGTGCAAAGGCCAGCCGCTGGTCGTTACCCTCGCGCTGCACCTGTAGTTCCACCCGGCTGCCCACGGGCCCGCGCAGTAACAGCTCGACCGCGTCACGTGGGAGGCCCGACACTGCCGTGCCATCCACAGATGACAGCACGTCGCCTGGCCGAAGGCCCACGCGCTCGGCCGGCGAACCTGCCTGGACCTCCAGCAGGACCGGCTGGACGCCCGACACGTCGACCACGACGCCAATTCCCCCATAGTCGCCCTTGAATCGGTCGTCTTCCAAGCGGTGCTGCGCTGGCTCGACGAACTGTGTGTGCGGATCGCCCAACGAGGCCAACATGCCACAGATGGCCCCGTAGGCCATGGCGCGGTAGTCCAGCGGGGTAGGGCGGTAGAACTCGCGATCCAACGCGCTCCAGGCCTGGGCAAACAAACCGTTTTGTCTGTCCGCAAGCGCCTGCGTGTCGCCGAGAGCCAGACCGTTGCGCCCATCCACGCGCCCCAGCACCAACCCGGCCGCAAAGCACGCGCACAACAGGCCAACCACAGCCCAGGTCAGGCGCTGCCGTCTCTGTGCGGCGGCATGAGAGTAGGGCGCAACCGAGTATTGATTAGACATAACGTCGTAACATCAGTCTCCCTCAGGCACGGCAATTCTAGCACATGCCGCGGGCGTGAGCAAACGCTATGAAATGGGCGGCGACAAATCCGCCCGAAGGGTGGGCCGAGCGGGCCTCAGCGCGGCGGCCATATTCAAGTTCCACTCGATCACAACGAGGCGTCGGTTTGTTCAGCGCAATGAAAGACGAATCCTGGAGGGCACGGAGCAAGTTATGGGACTCTCCGCGTCCTCCCTGGTTGCTTTTCCCCGTGCATATGTCGGCTTGCAGCGCAACGTGCTGCTTGGACGGCACATAGCCACGGTCCTGGGCCAGCAAGCCCCGAGCGCAGGGCTGCGCCGGGGCCCGCCACCGGCGCCACTGTGGCCAACCTCAAACAAGGCCGTGGTTTATGTCTACACAGGCAGGGGGAACTACATAAGAGCCATAGTGCGAAGATGCCCTAAGCGCTTGGTGCCCTCCGCGAGGCACTACGCGTCGTTGCCGGGCTCATAGCATTTCGTGCAAGGAGCACGTCGCGCGGACGCGCGACCCATCCGATTGGGCCTTGGCCGCGCACGCCGCCGCCACAACTCATGGCTGCCGGTGCCAATTCTGGCCTCCTCACCACGAGATTGCTACACGTGCCCGGGTTCGAGGTTCAGCTCCATCACCCGGAGGCCACAGGGCATGGGAAGGCACAGAAGCGGATGCGCAGCAGTCAACGTTTCTGCGCCAAGGCCTTGCGCAAATGCGGTTATGTCTTGTCATGCTACGGACACCGGCTCGCGATTGCGCGCTTATGTAGTCACAGACCGTGACACGAGAAAGCCAAGCTGTGAAGGGCTCTCGCCCGCCCCAACCCTGGCTGTGACAAATCATCGGACGCGCCGGGCGTACCCTATCAGCGCGCCAGACTCAGACTGCGCAGATAGTCGCGCACTTCGGCAGCCGTGCCCTTGGTCAGGGCAATGCGTGCGATCTCCTGCGCCTGCGGCACGCTCAACGCCGCGATCAGCGCCTTGGCCGCCGGGATGGCGGGCGCGTTCATGCTGAACTCGTCCAGGCCAAGGCCCAGCAAAAGCGGGATGGCCTCCAGGTCGCCCGCCATCTCGCCGCACATGCCCACCCATTTGCCTTCGTGGTGCGCTGCTTCGATCACTCCCCGTATCAGGCGCAGGACCGCGGGGTGCAGCGGGTCGTAGAGGTAGGCCACCTTCTCATTGACGCGGTCGCAGGCCAGCGTGTACTGGATCAGGTCGTTGGTGCCGATGCTGAAGAAATCGACCTCGCGGGCCAGCACGTCGGCCATCACTGCCGCCGACGGGATCTCAACCATGATGCCAATCTCAGTATCCGGGTTAAAGGGCACGCCTTCGAGGGCCAGTTGCTGCTCGACGCGCTCCAGTACCTGACGCGCGCGGCGCACCTCCTCCAGCGTTGCCACCATGGGGAACATGATCTGCACGTTGCGGTCCACGCTGGCGCGCAGGATGGCGCGCAACTGCGGTTCGAAGATGTGCGGGTTGTCCAGGCACAGACGGATAGCACGCCAGCCCAGGAAGGGGTTCATCTCCTGCCCGATGTCCAGGTACGGGAGCTGCTTGTCGCCGCCAATGTCCAGCGTGCGGATGACCAAGGGCCGGTCGCCCATCACGTCGGCCACGGCGCGGTAGTCGCGGTACTGCTCCTCCTCGCTGGGCACGCTCTGGCCGTGCAGGAACAGGTACTCGGTGCGGAAGAGGCCCACGCCCTCGGCTCCAAACCCCAGGGCCGTCTCGGCCGAGGTCGCGTCGGCAATGTTGGCTACCACTTCGACGTGGTGCCCGTCAGCGGTCGTGGCCGGCCTGAGCGCGGTCTGCTTCTCACGCGCTTGCTGCTCGGCCTGTGCCTCCCGCTGTCGGCTATACTCTGCCACAGTGGCCTCGTCGGGGTCTAACAGGACCCTCCCTTCGTGCCCGTTCACAATCAGGGTCTCGCCCGAGTGTACCTCGAGTACCTCCTCCCCAATCCCCACCACGGCCGGAATGCCCAGGATGCGCGCGATGATGGCCGTGTGTGAGGTCAAGCCGCCGGTGGCCGTGCAGAAGCCGAGCACCATCTTCTTGTTCATCTGCGCGGTATCCGAGGGCGTCAGGGCGCATGCCACCACAATCACCGGCGCGGTCAGGTTGGCCAGCGTATCCTGGTTCTGGACGCCCGACAGAATGCCGCACACCCTGCGGCTCACGTCGCGCAGGTCCACAGCACGCTCGCGATAGTAGTCGTCGGCCAATTCCTCCAACTGCCTGGCGTAGGTCTCAAAGGCAGCATCGACCGCCGCCTCAGCACTCTGCATATGCTGTTCGATCTGCCCCTTGACTTCCTCGATCAGGGCCGGGTCCGTGAGGAATTCCTGGTGCGCCCGGAAGATTGCAGCCGTCTCCTCGCCCACTTCTGCGACGGATTTCTGATAGATTTGCTCGAGTTGGCGATGGGCCTCCTGCAGCGCGCGGTCCGCCCGTGCCAGCTCGACGGCCGGGCTTGTTGGTTCACGCGCGGGTTGGGCCGCCTCCCCGTTCGGGCCGCGAGACCCCCGTTCGGGCCGGCGACCCGGCCCACGGGGCGAACGGCCGGCCCGCCGCCGTTCGTCGCGAGCGCCGAAGGTGCTACGCGAGGGCGAGACGGCCGGTGGCGCGTACAGCAAGGCCGGGCCGATGGCGATGCCGGCTGAGGCGGCCAGTCCCCTAAACGTCTGCATTATGTCCGCTCCAGTCTGTAGAATGTGGATGCTCCTGCGCACAGCACCGCCAATTATAGACTCTACCACGCAGCCTGGCAAATCAAAAGACCTCCCGAAGGGCCACAGCGGCACTTCAGGAGGTCTGTCAAGATCGGTGGGCCCGACTCATCCCCAGCCGAGTAAACCAATCCACGTACCGATCAGCCCAAACGCAAAGACGATCAAGATGATGGTCAGCGGAGACCTCTTGCGGTTCAGAAGCCACGCTACGAGCAGCGTCAGGCTCAGCGGAAGCAGTCCCTTCAGGATCTTGTCAAACACGTCAGCCTGCAGCTTGACGGCCTGCGGGCCGACCCTAATCACGAGCTTGGTAGACAGGTTCACCGTCGTGGCGGCCAGGGCGCCCACCACCGTGAGGCCCATGACGCCTGCGCCCTCCATCAGCGACTGTAGTAGGCCGGCTCTGAGGATGCGCTCGACGGCCACCTTGCCCCAGCGGTAGCCCTCCATCCACGTGAAATACGAGAGGCTGATGATGACGGCCGACTCGAGCAGCACGTAGAGGATTGGCCCAGCCAGGTTGCCCTGTTGGGCCAGGCCAATGCCCAGCGCGAGCAGGATGGGCGTGATCAGACCCTGCGTAAGCGAGTCGCCAATGCCCGCCAGAGGTCCCATCAGGCCGCTCTTGACGCTGTTGATGGCCTCAGCGGTGATCTGCCGCGTGCCACTGGCGCGTTCTTCTTCCATGGCCACCGTCACGCCGTGCACCAGCGCGCCCACGTTGGGCTCGGTGTTGAAGAACACCAGGTGCCGCTGCAGCGCCGCGACGATTTCCTCCTTGGTGTCGTACAATCGCCGAATGATGGGAGTCATACTGTGCGCAAAGCCCAGGCCCTGCAGGCGCTCGTAGTTGTAGCACGAGTGCGAGAAGACCAGCCAGCGCCACCAGGCCGCGAACATGTCCCCCCGCGTGACCCGTTTGCGTGGCTCGCCGGCCTCCGTGGCCATAGGCGCGGTCTCAAGAGAGACGGCTGCGCCGGGCTGCTCAGCCCTCTGCGCAGCAGGCAGGCTGCTGCGATACTGCACGTGCAGAGCCGCGGCGATGAGCCCGAATAGCGCGATCACAAGCACCGGCAGGTTGAGGTAGATCGCCAGCAAGAAGCCCAGCAGGAAGAAGGGCATGATGCGCCACTTGGCCATGTAGTTAAGCAGCATGCCGATGCCCACCGCAGGCAACATGCCGCCCACCATGGCCAGCCCCTCAACCACTTTGGGTGGCACCACGGCCATGACGGACTGCACGGCTGGTGCGCCATAGTAGACGATCAGGAACGCAGGAATGCCGTAGACGAGCAGCAGCAGGATCTGGCCGGGCCAGATGTTCATGGCGGCCACGCCACGCAGGCTGCCGCGTCGGGCAAAGGCGTCTGCCCAGTGTACGAACAGCGAGTCCACTGTCATGCGCAGGAACCAGATGGCGCTGCCCAGTAACCCAAGCGGTACAACCAGCGAGATGGCGGTGGGCGCGTCCAACTTGGCTGCCATGCCCAGCGCCGTGCCGATGTAGCCGGCAAAGATCAGATCGCCGGGCAGCGTCCCGCCAGTGGAAATGAAGCCCAGGTAGATGGCGTTGATCGCCGCGCCCAGCTTCATGCCGGTGGAGACGTCGCCCAGGATCAGGCCGATGATCGTGCCCCCGATCAACGGACGGTAGACCGTAAAGTAGCCGACCCCCAGGAACCAGGTACTGGAGCCGAGATAGGCCGCCAGGGCAATGAGCAAAGCTTGAGTGACACTGATGTGCATGGCCCCCTACCCTCCCCCATCGTTGTTAGGTGCGCGCGGGCCGCTCCGGGAACACCGCCGGCGCAGACGCGCTCGGCGGCACAGACCCGCGCACGTGCAAAAGTCCTTGAATGTCCACGGCGTGCTCTTCAGGGATTATCTGAAAGTAGACGCGCACGCCCCGCGCCTGCAGGTCCAGAAGTGCTGCGATTTGTTCCTGTGTGGCAGAGACGCTCTTGAACAGACGCGTCGTGTTGGGCCCTGCGGCCATCCCGCCGACGTTGACTGCGGAGAACTCCACGCCGCTGCGGTGCAGCGCCAGCGCCGTGGGAGGTGACTTTACCAGGACAAGCACGCCCTGACTCGCAATTCGGTCGAGTTGCTCGCGAGCGCCCTGCGTAGGCGCAACGTGGACGCGCACGCCTGGCGGCGCCGCCAGGCGCAAGACGCTCTGCATGAAATCATCGCCCCACAGCTCGTCGTCGACGATCAGGATGTCCTTGCAGCCCAGATGGTGCAGCCACTTGACCACCACCTGGCCGTGGATGAGGCGATCATCGACGCGCACGAGAGCAATGTTGGCCATTCGCTACCTACCGTTTCCCCACCTGAGGCATGTCTCCGCGCAGCGCACGTTCCAGAGCAGTGTTCAGATTGACCACGCTCTGGCAGGCGATCTCCTCAACGTGCGCCGCCAGCTCGGGCAGCGCCATCCGGCCGCGCGTCTCAAGCGCCTCCAGCAGCATGGGCAGGTTGACCCCGCACAGGCAGCGGTACGCGTGCGCGGGCAAGTTCGAGGCGACCGCGTTGGCCGGCGTGCCGCCAAAGAGGTCCACCAACACCAGCACGCCCTGGCCCGCGTCAACCCGGCTGGCGGCCAGCTTGACCTCCTGGCGCAACGTGTCGAGGTTCGCCTCGGGCGTCAGCGCGACTGCCTGCACGTTCTTCTGTTTGCCGACGATCATCTCGGCGCTGTCGAGCATGGCCCGGCCCATGGGCCCGTGCGTGACCAGAAGAATGCCTATCATATGACCCCGCCTTCGCGAGACCCCTTTCTCAGCGCTGCAAACAGAAACCCCGAGGGCATTTCACCTCGGGGCAAGCGCAAGCGGCACAACCGCCTGGCAGTTCGCGGCTTTCATAACCCTCTTTCATCCGGACTATACCGTCGGCCCCGGCGTCGCACCGGGTCAACCACGCGTGTGGCTCGTGGGCTCGTGTTCCCTCGCACAAGGGAACATCACCACCGATCGGGAATTGGCCGCCGCGCGCTCGCGGAACTCGTTCTCACCGCAGACGCGCGCTGGTCTCTGAAGAGACGGCTACGCCAGTCTCTCGAGAGACGGCTGCGCCGGCCTCACCCTGCCCCGAAGGTCCAACCCTTTTTCAGTTGCCAAATCATACAGCAACGCGCCGGCTTTGTCAAATCGCGGCCAAGTTGCTGTGGCGACGCGAGTGTCGGGTTCCGGTAGGGCGCCGACTCAAGTTGCTACTACCAGCCCCCTACACCAAATACGACTCGAACCGGTCGACCAAACCGGGTGGCAGACGGCCCTCGATCAATGTGCCGGATTGACTGTGGCGCTCGCGCAGCACCACGCCCTGCCGGTGGAACAGCACCACCAGCTCGTTCTCGGCATAGGGCACGCGCGCCTTGACGTGGACCATGCCCTGCATTAGCGCCGTCTCCACCTTGGTGCGCAGCTCGTCCAGTCCTTGCCCGTGCAGCGCGGAGATCGCCACGGCGTTGGGGAACTGTGCGCCCAAGGACTGTGCGCGTTGCGATGCGTGCAGCAGGTCGATCTTGTTGAGGGCCACCAGCATGGGCTTCTGGTCTGCCCCGATGTCCTTGAGCACCTGCTCGACCGTGCGCACCTGCTCGCGCACATTGGGGTGCGTGACGTCGGCCACATGCAGGATCAGGTCGGCCTCGTTGATCTCCTCAAGCGTGGCACGAAAGGAGGCCACGAGCTGCGTCGGCAGCTTCTGAATAAAGCCCACCGTGTCGGTCAACAGCGCCTCTTTGCCTGAGGGCAAAGCCACGCGCCGCGTGACCGGATCCAGTGTGGCAAACAACAAGTCGGTAGCCAGCACTCCCGCCTGAGTCAACGCGTTGAGCAGAGTCGATTTGCCCGCATTGGTGTAGCCCACCAGGGCCACGACCGGCATGCCCTGCCGTCTACGCCGGCGGCGGTATTGCTCACGCTGGCTGCGTACGTCTTCAAGCTCGCGCTTCAGCGCTGCGATGCGTGTGCGAATTTGCCGGCGGTCGGTCTCAAGTTGAGTCTCGCCGGGGCCGCGCAGTCCCACACCCGCCACGCCTCCGCGCGCCGTACCGCCGCCCGCCTGGCGCGCCAAGTGCGTCCAGGCCCGCGTCAATCGTGGCAGGCGGTAGATGTACTGTGCCAGCTCAACCTGCAGCGCGCCCTCGCGCGTGCGCGCGTGGCGGGCAAAGATATCCAGGATCAAGGCCGTGCGATCCAGGACCTTGACACCCAGCCCTTCCTCCAGGTTGCGCTGCTGGTTGGGCGAGAGCTCGTCGTCAAAGATGATCACGTCGATTCCCAGCTCCTGTGCCAGCAACTTGAGCTCCTCCACTTTGCCCTTGCCGATGTAGGTGGCCGGATGGATGGCCCCCATCTGCTGTTCGGCCTGGCCCCGCACATCGAGGCCGGCCGTGCGTCCGAGCTCTGCCAGTTCCAGCAGAGAATCCTCCAACCTCCACTGCTGCGTCGTGCCCTTGACCTCAGCACCCACAAGGTAGGCTCGCTCTGCGTGCCCCTCTATCGAGATCAGACTCTTTGGCATGGTGCCTCCTATCGAACGTGTGCGATGACGTTCCCAGAGGCCCCCCCCGGTAAGCGCCAACAGCTCTCGCTACGTCACCTTGCGGGAGGTCCCTCGACTCAAGCCCGGCCGTTATGTAATCTATCACCCGCCGCCCTCAGACGGTCCTCGGTCAGGGTCAGGGCGATGCGCGCGTAGCCCTCGCCACACTCACCAAAGGCCGAGCCGGGAGTCATCCAGACCCCCGTGCGCTCCAGCGCAGCAACGCAAAACTCGTACGACGTCTGCCGGCACCCGGCAGGAAGGTGCGCCCAGACGTACATGGCTGCCTTGGGCACGCGCGCCGTCATCCCTAGCTTGGGCAGGAACGAGAGCACTGCGTCCCGCCGTCCCTGGTAGACCTTGTTGCGGGCCTCGAGCCAGTTTTGGTCCCCGGTCAGCGCCGCGAGGGCCGCCTCCTGGATGGGCTTGAAGATGCCCGAGTCGATGTTGGTCTTGACGCGGGACAGGGCTTCGACGGCTTGTGCGCTGCCTACCGCCATGCCCACACGCCAGCCCGCCATGTTGTAGGTCTTGGAGAGCGAGTTGAACTCCAGCGCCACTTCCTTGGCCCCCGGCACTTGTAGCACGCTGGGCGCGCGGTAGCCGTCGAAGGTGAGGTCGCAGTAAGGGTTGTCGTAGCATAGCAGCAGGTTGTGGTGGCGCGCCACATTGACGGCGCGCGACAGGAACTCCATGTCCGCTACCGCGCCGGTAGGGTTGTTGGGGTAGTTCAGCCAAAGGACTTTGGCTGCATCCGCGACGTCGGCAGGAATGGCCTGCAGGTCAGGCAGAAAGTCATTCTCTTCCTGCAGCGGGAGCGGATAGCGCACGCCGCCCGCCATGTACGTGCCCAGGTTGTAGGTGGGATAGCCAGGGTCAGGGATCAGGGCCACGTCGCCCGAGTCCAGGAACGCCAGCGAGACGTTGAAAAGGCCTTCTTTCGAGCCGATCAGCACAGCCACCTCTTTGTCGGGGTCCAGCTCCACCCCAAAGCGGCGCTGGTAGTAGTCGGCGATGGCCCGGCGCAGGGCTGGCAGCCCATAGTAGCCCGCGTAGCCGTGGTTCTCCGGCTTGAGCGCGGACTCGTACAGCGCGTCGATGATGTGTCGCGGCGGGGGTAGATCGGGACTCCCGATGCCCAGATCGATCACGTCCACGCCCTGGGCTTTCATGGCGGCCAGCTTCTTGCCTGCCTCGGCAAAGACGTAGGGGGGTAGCTCCGCAATGCGCCTGGCGATTCTCATGTTGGCAACACTCCTCCTGGAACGATGTCTCCTACTGGCCTTCCTCGAGCCACTTGACCAGGGTCCGCCCAACCCGTTCGAGACTGTCTGGGCTGACCTTGTCAGGGGTGTCCTGCGCCGTGTGCCAGTAGGGGTAGTCAAAGTCGATGATGTCCACAGCCGCCAGTCCTGCCTGACGGAAGGGGATGTGGTCGTCCATCAGGCCATAGCGGTACTGCGGCACGAACTGGACTTCGTATCCCTGCTCCGCGGCGACCGCCCACAACTTGCGCAGCAAAGCCTCGTCCGAGTTGCTCTCCCAGAAGATCTGCTGGTCGCTGTCACCGATCATGTCGACTACCACGACCGCCCTGGGTTGTGTGGTTAGGTGCTGTGCCATGTACGTGGCACCCACGGAGAAGGGCCAGCCGTTGAGGTTGCCCTGGTCCTCGGCGTCGAAGAAGGCTAGCCAGACCTCGACCCCGGCCTTGTCCACGTCCAACGTGCGGGCGAGTTCCAGCAGCACGGCGACGCCGCTCGCGCCATCGTTGGCCCCAGGCACAGGTTTCGTCGTGTCCTCAGGGTCGCGGTCGGCGACGGAGCGCGTGTCATAGTGGGCGCCCAAGATGACGAGTGGCCCCCTGCCCCGCGCAGCAATCACGTTCTGACCCGAGACGCCGCGAAATGTGAACTCCTGTCGCTGCGTGGTCCAGCCGGCCTTGTGCAATTGGTCCTCAATGTACTCGACGGTCTTCAGGCCCCCAGGCGACCCAACGGGCCGTGGCCCAAGTGCGCTTTGTGCCAGCACGTGCTGGTAAGCCTTGCGTCCGTCGAACAGGCGCGGAGTGGCGCGGCAACTGGCCAGCGCCAGGGCCAGTGCCATGAGGCCAAGCACCGGCCTGCAGCGCGCTGCACCGCCCTCGCGTAGCACCTTCGGCGCTCGTGACGAACGGCGCGCAGACGGGGCCGCACCGCCCCGCACGGACGGGGAGAAAGCGCGCTTTCGCATAGCGTTTCGCCCCCCTCAGGAAGTGTTTTTCGGTCATGTCGGCATAACACAGTCGTGACTACACGAATGCGGGCCCGCCACTCCACACGCTACCCCCAGGCGCTCTAGGCCTGCGGACGGAAATGCTCCCGGCAGAAAGCCAAAGCGGCCCCCAGCCGCTGGCGCACGTTCGCATCGTTGCCGGCGCATAGGGCCTGCGGGCCCGTCTCCAGCACGATCATGCCCTGGTAGCCGTCGCACGCCATGCGCCGCAACAACTCCGCCAGCGGCAACCGCCCGCTGCCAGGCAGCCGGTGCTCCCGCCCGTCATAGTCCGAAAGGTGCAGGTGCACGACGCGCGACTTGCATCTCTCATACACGTCCAGCAGGTCCCAATCCCACGTCCCAACATGTGTGGTGTCCAGCACCAAGGAGCGGAAGCGTAGCAGTTCGTCGGGCCGGTTGAAGCGACAGGGGTTCCAGCGCACACCCAGCGTGCGGCGCGCCGGCATGTTCTCCACAGCAACACGCACGTCGCCATTCGCGGGCTCGTTCTGCTCACACTCCAAAAGCCAGCGCGCGTAATCCGCACCTCGCGGAACCGGTAGCGGCAAGACAAAGCGCGCGTGAGAGAAGCTGCTACTCAGCCCGATCCAGTGCCAGCGATACGACAGGTGCGCCACGACCAGGCGGGCCCCGACTGCCCGCGCCAACTCGACGCCATGCTCGACGCTGCGTACGGGGTCCTCCTCCCACCCGTCGATGCCCGTCAGGAACGGCGCATGGATCGAGCGGATGGGGGTGCCCGTCGACTGGCGCAGCGCATTGAGATAGTCCGGCTGATGGGTGTCCCAACGCGGGTCAACAATCACCTCAACGCCGTCAAAGCCCACTTCGTGGGCCAGGGAGAACGTGCGTTGGATGGCATAGTTGTGCAGCGAGCCGGTGGAAAGCACGAACATGGTTGCCTCTGGGAGGGACTATAGCCCAAAGGAGTCCGATAGTCAAAGTGCAACCTGAGCATTTCGTGTGCAGCGGGCGCGCTACTCGCTTGGAGTAAGAACTTTATGGCGGGCGATGAAATCGCGCAGGTCGGCCAGGGAGCGCTCGGCATACGCGGCGTCGCGCTCACGCTTGCGCCGGAGCGAAGCCTGCAGGGGCGGCATCACTCCGAAGTTGGGCTTCATGGGCTGGAAGCCGACAGGCTCGGCCGAAGAGACATACTGGCATAGCGCCCCCAACATGGTCGTGGGCGGGAATGCCAGCAGGGGCAGGCCCCGCACCAGGCGTGCTGCGTTCAGGCCAGCCACGTAGCCGCTGCCCGTGGAGCCGATGTAACCCTCGGTGCCGGTGATTTGGCCACCGAAGAACAGCCCCCGCCTCCGGCGGCACTCCATGCTGGCATCCAGGAGCGCCGGTGAATTGAGGAACGTGTTGCGGTGCATCTGGCCATAGCGCACAAACTCGGCGTGCTCCAGGCCAGGGATGAGCGAAAAAACCCGCTTCTGCTCGCCCCACTTGAGGTTGGTCTGGAACCCCACCAGGTTGTAGAGTGTGCCCGTGAGATTGTCCTGGCGCAGTTGGACGACCGCATACGGTCGGTAGCCGCTGCGCGGATCCGTCAGGCCCACCGGCTTGAGCGGGCCAAAAGCCATGGCCTCGCGTCCGCGCCGCGCGATCACTTCCACGGGCAGGCAGGCCTCGAAGAAATGCGGGTCCTCGCTCTCAAAGTCGCGCAGGGGGATCGTCTCCGCTTTGAACAGCTCGTCCACAAAGCGCTCGTATTCCTCACGCGTCATGGGGCAGTTGATATAGTCCTCTTCGCCACGGCCGTAGCGCGAGGCGCGAAAGGCGCGTCCCATGTCGACAGATTCCAGGGTAATGATGGGGGCCATGGCATCGTAGAAGTAGAGGTGCTCCTGGCCCGCCAGCGCGGAGATCTCTTGGGTCAACGCAGGCGAAGTGAGAGGACCCGTGGCCAGCACAACGATGCCCTCTGGCGGGATGCGCTGCAGCTCTTCGCGCCGCAGCGAGATGAGCGGGTCTGACTCCACGCGCGCGGTCACGGCCTCGGAAAACGCCTCGCGGCCGACGGCCAAGGCCCCGCCCGCAGGCACGGCGTTGGCATCGGCGCAGGCCAGGATGAGCGAGTGCAGCGTGCGCAGCTCCTCTTTCAGCAGTCCCGGCGCTCGGTCTGGCAGGTTGGAGCCCAACGAATTGCTGCACACCAGCTCGGCCAGGTGCGACGTGCGGTGCGCAGGGGTCATCACGGCGGGGCGCATCTCATACAGCGTAACGCGCACGCCTCGCTGCGCAGCTTGCCAGGCGGCCTCACTGCCCGCCAGGCCACCTCCGACGACCGTTATCTCGCTTTCCTGCATCATCCCTCTGTCACATGCACCTAGAAGTGCAGCGCTCTGCCCTTGGCCGCCAGAACCGCCTCGGCCAGCGCCTCGCTGAGCGTGGGGTGCGGGTGGATGGCCTCTTCCAGCTCGTCCAGCGTCGCCTCCAACGTCAGCGCCAGCGTGCCCTCCTGGATCAGGTCGCTGGCATGCGGGCCGGCGATGTGCACGCCCAGGATCTGTCCGAACTTGCCCTCCGCCACGATCTTGACCAGGCCATCGTGCTCGCCCTGCGCCATAGCCTTGCCATTGGCTCGAAAGGGGAACTTGCCGATCCTGACGTCGTAGCCCTTTTCGCGGGCTTGCTCCTCGGTCAGACCAACCGTGGCCACCTCCGGCCAGGCAAAGACGCAACCGGGCACGGCCGTCAAGTTCATGGCACGCGGGTGGCCCAGGGCATTCTCCACCGCTACGACGCCCTCGCGCATGGCCACGTGCGCCAGCAACATGCCACCGATCACGTCTCCTACCGCGTAGATGTTGGGCACGTTGGTGCGCAGGTGTTCGTCGACCTTGATGCCGGGCTTTTCAACCGTTACGCCGATGTTGTCGAGTGCCAGCTCCTCAACATTCGGGCGGCGTCCCACGGCCACCAGGACCTTGTCCACCTCCACGACGATCTCCTGATCGGCGCTTACGATTGTCACGGCACGCTTACGGTTGCGCCCCTCCACCCGGGTGACCTTGCTGCCGGTGTAGACCTTGACGCGCGCCTTTTTGAGTGCACGCTCTACCTCTGCACCCATGTCGGCATCCAGCGTAGGCAACACGCGGGGCAGGACCTCGACCAGCGTCACCTGCACGCCGCAGGCGTTGAACAATGTGGCGAACTCGACGCCGATCGGGCCCGCGCCGATGATCAGCAGGCTGCCGGGCAGGGCCTCCAACGCCAGTGCGCCGTCGCTGGTGAGCACGTCTGGCCCGTCCAGGCCAGGGATGGGCAGCGAAGCCGGGCGGGAGCCGGTGGCCAGCACGACATGAGTTGCTTCCACGTGCTCGGTGCCACTCGCTCCGGTCACCTCCAGGGCCAAAGGCGACACGAAGCGAGCCGTGCCGCTGAGGGTCTGCACCTTGGCGCGGTCTAGGAGCGACTTGACGCCGCCGGTCAGACGGCGCACCACACCGTCCTTGCGCTTCTGGGCGGCCGCCCAGTCCAATCTGGGTTCGGCCACAACGACGCCATACTGGGCTGCTTCGCGCGCCAGGTTCAGCACTTCGGCCGTACGCAGCAAGGTCTTGGTGGGAATGCAGCCCCAGTTGAGGCACACGCCACCAATGCGGTCTCTCTCGACCAGCACGACGCTGGCTCCCAACTGCGCGGCGCGCAGCGCAGCCACGTATCCGCCGGGGCCAGCGCCCACAATTGCGATGTCAGAACGAATTGCCATCAGGCGATTCCTCCACTTCGAATCAAGCCAGCAGGAGATATGGCTCTTCGACGAGTTGTTTGATGCGCTGCAGGAAGCGCGCGGCTGGCGCGCCGTCCACCAGGCGATGGTCGAAGGTCAGGCTCAAAACCATCATCTGGCGCAGGCAGAGCTGGCCCTTGAACGCGGCAGGCTGCTCGCGAATGCGGCCGACGCCCAGGATAGCGCACTCTGGCAAGTTGATGATAGGCGAGAACGCGTCGATGTCAAACATGCCCAGGTTGGTGATAGTGAACGTGCCGCCTGTGAGGTCATCCGGGGTGCTCTTGCCCGCCCGCGCGCGCGTCGCCAGCTCGCGAAAGGCGGTAGCGATCTCGGCGATGCCCTTCTGATCGGCGTCACGAATCACGGGCACCAGCAAGCCACGCTCGGTGTCCACGGCCACACCCACGTTGATGCGCGGCTGCGCCTGGATGCCCTCATCCGTCAGACGCACGTTGATGTACGGGTGCTCCAACAGGGCACGGGTCACCATCGCCACCAGGATATCGTTGTAGGAAGGGGCAAAGCCCAACTTGGGCTCCAGCCGTTCCTTCAGGAGGGTGCGGAGCTGCGCAAACTCAGTAGCGTCTACCTCGGTCGTGAGCGTTACCCGCGCGGTCGTATGCGCGCTCGTGCCCATGCGCTGCGCGATGATACCGCGCAGCCCAGAGAGCGCCACCGTCTCGACAGGCGTTGGAGAGGCCGCCACGGGAGCCGCGGGTCTGGCCTCGGGCGTTGGCCTGGTCGAAGCCAGGGTAGCCTCGACATCGGCGCGCATGATCCGGCGTCCCTCCACTGCGCCAGGCACGGCTGTCAGCTCCAACCCGGCTTGCTCGGCCATTTTGCGCGCGACGGGAGTGGCCGCTGGCCCGCTCACGGCCTCCAGGTGTGCCTGCACATCCTTTTCCACGATGCGCCCCCCGGGACCGCTGCCCTTGACGCGAGCCAGGTCTACGCCGCGCGCGGCAGCTATCTTGCGCGCGCGCGGCGACGCGAGAATACGGCCCGGCGCGGTCACTGCTCGTGCTCCCCTGGGGGCCACCGCGGTTGGCGCATCCCCAGCGCTGGTGGGCGCAGGCCGCCGCTCTACCGACGCGGCGCTGGGCGCCTGGATCGCGCTCACGTCCTCACCTGGCGCAGCCAGCAACCCCACCACACTGAGCACGTGGACCTTGCTCCCCGCCTCGTAGAGAATCTTGACCAACACGCCGCTGGCAGGCGCTTCCACGTCCAGCACAGCCTTGTCGGTTTCCACCTGATACAGGGGCGCGCCCTTTTCGACGCTCTGCCCCACGTTCACAAGCCACTTGACAATCGTACCTTCGTCCATCGTCTCGCCCAACACGGGCAGGATGATCTCGACTGGCATAGCGTGTCTCCTTATCCGTTTCGCGTTTTGGGCTAGCACACACCCTGCTGGGCAGCCTGGCGGATGGCCGCCACGATCCGCTCTGTGCTTGGAATCGCCGCCGCCTCGAGAGGCTCGCTCATCGGCACAGGCACGTCCTCCGCCGTCACACGCAGCATGGGCGCGTCCAGGTAGTCGAATACGGTCTCACCCACGAGGGTGAACAGCTCACTGATGAAGCTGCCAGTCTTGTAGGCCTCGGTGACGCCCACCAAGCGGCCAGTCTTCTTGACCGAGTTGGTGATGGTCTCCAGGTCGAGGGGCTTGAGCGTGCGCGGGTCGATCACTTCGACGCTGATGCCCTCCTTGGCCAGCCGCTCGGCCGCTTCGAGCGCACGGAAGCGCATGCGGGAGTAGGCCACTACGGTGACGTCCGTGCCTTCGCGCGCCACATCAGCTACGCCCAGCGGGATGATATAGTCCTCTTCCGGAACGGGGCCCTTTTCCTTGTACAGCATCTTGTGCTCGATGAACATGATGGGATTGTCGTCGCGGATCGCGGCCTTGAGCAGGCCTTTGGCGTCGTAGGGCGTGGCCGGCATGACTACATAGATGCCCGGGAAGTGCAGCCAGAGGGCCTCCAGGCTCTGCGAGTGGTGCGCCGCAATGCAGCGCCCCGCACCGCCCTCTGTGCGGATCACCATCGGCACGGTGGTATGGCCACCGAACATGTAGCGGTTCTTGGCGCCCTGGTTGGCAATCTGGTCCATCGCCAGAGGCGTAAAGTCAACGTACATGATCTCGGCCACCGGGCGCATACCGGCCATCGCCGCGCCCACGGCCGCTCCGCCGATGGCTGCTTCGGAGATGGGTGTATCACGCACACGCTCGGCGCCAAACTCATCCAGCAGGCCGCGCGTCACGCCGTAGGCGCCGCCATAGAGGCCCACGTCCTCGCCCATGATCAGCACGCGCGGATCCTTGCGCATCTCGTCGCGCAACGCCTCATTGAGAGCCTGCCAGTAGGGGATCTGCCGCATCTGCGTGTCGCTGCGCACGCGCTGGCGCAACGCACACTCCGCCTGCACGTCCGCGGGCGTGGTCTTGGACGGTGCGTACACGTCGTCGTAGAGCTCCGCAGGCGACGGCCAGGGCGACTGGAGCGCGAAATCGGTTGCGTTCCGAATGGCCTGCTCAGCGCGAGTCTCCACGGCGGCGATCTCCTGCTCGGCGGCGACCCTGTCTTCCTTCAGGCGCCTTTCCAGCGACAGGATCGGGTCGCGCGCTTTCCATTCCTTCTCCTCCTCGCGGGTACGGTAGGCGCATGGGTCGGAGCGCGAGTGGCCATACCAGCGGTAGGTCTTGCACTCGACGATGGAAGGACCGCCGCCCGAGCGGGCGCGTTCGACAGCCTTGCGCACGGCCGAGCGCACGGCGAGCAGGTCCATGCCGTCCACGATTTCGCCAGGCATGCCATACGCGCTGGCGCGCGCGGCTACGTCCGTGAGCTTGGACGCCTTCCTGAACGGCACCGACATGCCATACAGGTTGTTCTCGACGATGTAGACCACGGGCAGATTCCACAAGGAGGCCATGTTCAGCGACTCGTGAAAGTTGCCCGTGTTCGAGGCGCCGTCACCAAAGAAGCACAACACGACCTTCTCCTGGCCCTGCAACATGGCGGCCAGCGCGGCTCCCGTTGCGACAGGGATGTTGCCGCCCACGATGCCCGTGGCACCCAGGTTGCCGTGCTTCACGTCCGCGATGTGCATGGATCCGCCGCGTCCCTTGCTGTAGCCAGTGGATCGCCCGCACAATTCGGCCACCATCTTGTCGAGATGCTCCTGTTTTTCCTCAGGTGTCTTGGCCAGGCTGTCGCCTCGCGCGTGGCAGTGCCCATGGCCGCGGTGCGTGGAGGTGATGAGATCGTCGTCACGCAGAACCGAGATAGCGCCCACCGCCACGGCCTCTTCGCCGGCATAGAGATGTGAGGCGCCCTTGATAATGTTCTTGCCCAGCAGGTCCGAGACGTTGTCCTCAAAGTAGCGGATCTCCAGCATCTGCCTGAGGTAGGTGAGCAGATCCGCCTTGGCCAGGCTTTCCCGTTGCATGAGGTCTTTGAGAGTGGCCTTGTCCGCTGCCGCCTTCTTTGCCATGATTGTATGCCCCTCCATGATGATTGCCGGTGCCATGCCCGGCACCAGAGTACGACGCGCTAGACCAAGTCCGACGACGCACCTACTTGCTCGCCCTGAGGGACAGCTCCTTCCCGTAGCTGCCCCCGGGGTGATAGCGAGCGAAATCCTCCTGAGTAAAGTCCCGCGCCTCGCCTGCCGCGATGGCCAGGGCGTCGCCCATCGCCAGCGTGGCCACGATGCTTGCCAGGTGGGTCCAGCCGATCATGCCCTGACCGAGGTCGGGGCCCACGTCAAGGACCAGGTCAGAGCTCTGGGCCAGCGTCGACTCGGGCTTGCCGGTGATGGCCACCAGCCGAGCCCCGATGCGCCGGATGACTGGCAGCATGCTGAGGATCTCGTCGCTCTCGCCGCCGTAGGAAATTGCGATCACGACATCGTCGCACGTGATGCTACCGATGTCGCCATGGCGGCTCTCGCCAGCATGCATGAAGAAGGCCGGGATGCCGATGCTGGCCATGGTGGCAGCCACTTTGTGGCCGACGATCCCCGACTTGCCTACGGCGAAGAGGACGATTCGCCCTTTGCAGGTGGCGATCACGTCCACCACCCGCTCGAAACGCTCATCCAGGCGCTGCGCGAGCGCCTGGATGGCACGTGCTTCTGCTTCAAGAACCTGGCGCGCTTGCTCCAGAGCCATCCAGTCTCCTTCCCTTGGAGTGAAGTTCAGTCAGCAACCGCACTACGCGGGCCGAAATGCGACCTTATACGACCCTGACCTCCAGGCCCAAGTCACGGGCCTTCGCCACAAAGTCAGCCGGGGCCGCATCATCGGTGATCAGCACGTCGATCTCGCTCAGCGGCACCACTGTCGCCAACCCTCTGCGCCCGATCTTGCTGGAGTCGATCAGGCCAATCACCTGGTCGGAGGCTTTCGCCGAGGCCCGGTCAACCTCGGCATCCAATACCGTGCGCGTCGTGGCCCCGACCTCGAGGCTCAATCCATCTGCGCCCAGGAACATCTTGTCGGCGTGCAACTCGGCCAGGTTCGCGACGGACTGAGGGCCGACGACGACTTCTTGCTGTGGCAAGTACACGCCACCCAGAGAGATCAAGTGTACGCCTTTCCACGGCCCCAGCTCGCGTACGATGGGGATCGAGCTGGTGATAACAGTCACATCGCCCGACGTGAGCAGCTCGGGAGACAGGCTGCGCGCCATATGCACCACAGTGGTGCCCGAGTCCAGAATGATGACGTCCCCTGCGTTGACCATGGCTGCTGCGGCCCGTCCGATGCGTTCCTTTTGCTCGCGGCGCATAAGCATCTTTTCGTTAAAGGACCAGTCCTGCATGGTTTGGGGCACGCTCATCGCTCCTCCCCGCACACGGCGCAATAGACCGCGCGTTTCAAGATCTTCCAGATCGTGGCGGATGGATACCTCGGAAACGCCCAGTCTCTGGCTCAATTCAGAGACCTGCACCGAACGGGCCCCAGCGAGTTCTTCCAGGATCGCCGATCTACGCTTCTCGGTTGTCCCGTACATCACCAGTCCCTCCTGTCAAATCGGTATCCGAGGCTCTCGAGTCGGTAGGACCTTTCGTTTCTCTTTCGTTACCATTGTATTCCTCTTTCGAGATTTGTCAAATTAATGGAATCACGCGCTGATTTGACGGGCCCAGGAATCCACCGTATAATTGTGTCAGGACTGGAACAGGTCCAGCATGCGCGTGGTGCGCTTGAGCGTGGAGGTGCCGGAGCAGCAAGGCGATGGTTTCCGCCGTGAGGTTTGTCTGAAGCTCGGTCAAAGGCTCTGGCGTCGCGAGTGCGCGTGCCTATGGCCGGGCTTTTGCGTGTATGCCCTACCGCACACGAAGAGGAGATGGAGATCCATTGGCAGAACAGGACAAGAGACAGAGGCTGGAGGTGACTGGCATCGTGGTCGAGGCGCTTCCAAACGCCATGTTCCGCGTTGACCTCGATACCGGTCAGCGCATCCTAGCATACTTGTCAGGCAGGATGCGGCGCTACTACATCAAGGTGTTGCTTGGCGACCGGGTCAGGGTCGAACTATCGCCCTATGACTTGGAGAAGGGGCGCATTGTATACCGCTACAAGCCGCACCAGTAATGGCCCCCGCCGGTGCCTGCCTGTGCTCACGGCGACACCAGTGGGGCCGGGAGGCAGTACTGTATGAAGCAGGATTTGACCGTCGGGCAGAAGGTCGTGCACCCTCGTTACGGTGCCGGCATCGTGATTGAGAAACAAGTCGACTATTATGTCATTCATATTCCCTGCAGTGCGCTCAAGCTGCAGTTGCCTGTCAGCGCTGCGCAGGTGCTGGATCTGCGCAGGATCTCGAGCAAAGGTACCATGAACCAGGCTCTAGGCATCCTTTCCGCAGAGCCCGCCGAGTTGCCCAGGGACTATCGGGAGCGCCGCGCCTCACTCGAGGCCGTGTTGAGCAAGGGTGAGATCCGCCCTCTGGCGCACCTCGTGCGCGACCTCTTTGCGCTGCAGGCACGCAAGAGCCTCTCCAGTGCCGAAGCGAACCTGCTCTCTTCCGCCAAGCGACGCCTCGCAGGCGAACTGGCGCTCGCCTCGGACATCGACCTGGCTGTCGCTCTGCAGCACGTCGAGGCAGCCCTGCGTGGGAACCCGCAAGCATCCCCAGCCCTTGCATGACCCGCGGTTCGCGTTGCCCCGCCCTCGCGTCACGGCCCAGGCACCAAGGCCATCCCGGACCCACTGGACGGCCTGCTGCAGTTTGACGTTATGGGACAATTATGGTATGCTTTGTCTGAAAAGCCACATGAACGAGCTATGGAGGTGACTATGAAGCGCAGAGTTGTCTTCTTGGCCGTGTTCCTCACTGCGCTGGTCGTGGTAGCCGCCTGTGGAGGGACCGCGCCCACACCAACGCCCACACCACAGCCAACGGCTGTGCCTCCGCCAACCGCTACACCGCAACCCACCGCGCCACCGCCGCCCCCGCAGTCGGCTGCGGGTGAGTTGGTCTTCTCGGACAAGTGCTCCGGTTGCCACAGCACCCCACCAGGGGCGACGGTGCTCTCCAATTATTCGACGGCTCAGACCTTGTTCGAAGGAATTCGCAGGACCATGCCAAAGAGCGCACCCGGCTCGCTCTCGGACAAACAGTACTATGACATCCTGAGCTTCCTGCTTGTCAAGGCCGGGTTGATCCAGGCTGACCAGGCAGTCAATGCTGACACGGTGGTCAACATCAAGCTTCGCAAGTAGCCTGACGGTCCTCACAGGGAGTGCACGCGCATGAAAAAGGCCTTGATCAGTCTGACACTGGCGCTCGTTCTGGTCGTAGCCGTTGCGGCGTGTGGCGGGCCGGCGCCAACCGCCACGCCGCGACCGATTGCCACCACTCAACCGGCGGCGGCCGTGCAGCCACCCACGCTCGTGCCGCAGATGCCTCAGCAGCAAACGAGTGGCAAGGCGCTCTACGGTGAGCACTGCTCGCCCTGCCATGGCGCCGCGTTGACCGGCGGGACGGGACCGGCGCTCTCGGCAGCGGGACTGAGCAAATACGGCACCGCCCAGAAACTGTTCGACAAGGTCAGCAAGACCATGCCCAAGAGCAACCCTGCCTCGCTGGCAACCCAGCAGTACTATGACCTCGTTGACTATCTGCTCGTGGCGCAGGGCCTGCTGAAACCGGATCAGACGGTCAACGCCGACACGCTGGCCACGATCAGCCTGACGCAGTAGCTCCGCGTCGTCGTTTGCTCTGGAAGTTCCGGTCTCTCCTGCGCATCACGACCGGCGGTCAACGCAGGTGACTTGTCTTTCCCCGCAGCCTGCGCCATAATGCGGCCATGAACAAGCGCGTTGTCCTGCTGATCGGTGTGTTGCTCCTGGCCGTGACTCTCATGTGGCTGTGCCGGCAAGACGGCCGGCTCTGGGCCCTGTTTGGGGACGTGGAACCTCTGCGAACCTGGGTGCTGGCCTGGGGCGCCTGGGCGCCGCTGGCGGTGATTGCGCTGCAGGTCGCACAGGTGCTGGTGGCGCCCATTCCTGGTCAGGTCGTGGGGCTGGCCGGCGGCTACCTCTTTGGCACGGCCTGGGGCACGTTCTACAGCGTAGTCGGTACGGGTTTGGGATCATGGATGGCCCTGGTCCTGGCGCGTGCTCTGGGTCGTCCTCTTGTGGAACGCCTCGTGCCTTCCTCCCTATTGCAGCGTCTCGACGCCGGGGCGCGCAAGCGCGGTCTGCTCTTCCTTCTGCTAGTCTTCCTGCTACCCTTCCTGCCCGACGATGCTGCCTGCTTCGTGGCCGGCCTGACGCCCATCCCCATCCCGGCCCTCATGCTGGCCGTGCTGCTAGGGCGCTTGCCTGGCATCTGGGTATCGTGTTGGCTGGGCGCGCACGCGACGGGACTCGGCGTTGCGCAGTGGGCACTCGTCGGTGCGGGCTCGAGCGTGGTAGCCCTGCTCTTCGTGCTCTACGGAGAACAGCTCTCGGGATGGATGCTGGGCGTCACAGAGCGCCTGTGCAGCCGGCGATGATCGCCCGCTGGCGTCAGGCCTCTCCTGAGGACGGATGGGTTGGAGCCTCGTCCACTCGACCTTGAGGAGTCAAGTACTGCACAGTCACATACAGACGGATCTGTTCTTTGATCTCATCCCTGGTGATGTTGCCCGAGACGTGCATCAGCGTATCGGAAAAGTCGTCATCGATGCCCATGGCGGCCAGGCAGGGGTAGTGGTGATGCAGCATGCCGGCCTGGAACTCGGCGTCATCGACCGGCACGCCTACCAGGCCCGAGGCCACATAACGCGCGCAGCCACACACGGCATCGCGCTCGGCCTTTGCTGCAACGATGGTCTTGTGGGCCGCATCCACCTCGATGCGAAAGCACGGACGTCCAAAGTGGCGCGCGAACTCGGCGATGCGCTCGTCGTGGTACTCGACCCGGAAACGGCCCACGTTGTAGTGTGTCTCCGTCAGCGAGCAGAGCGGTCTTGGGAAGACCGCTCTCACTCCGAGGTCCTGCAGCCACCTGGCGAGTTGACGTGCCAACCCCTTGGGCAGCCACTCCAGGCGGTCCATCGCGGCGATCACCGAGCGTGCGCGGGTACGCCGTGCCACTTCGGGCACCAACTCTGCCAGGCCCGGGTTCTCACCCAGAGAAACGAGCAGGTCGCTGACGGGCAACTCCTGTGGGACATATTCCTCCGGGTAGTCCATCACCAAGGGCAGGTTGACCGGGGCGTGCCACTGCTCCACGGTCCAGGTCGGCGGTGCGTGTTCGCGCACGTTCTGGAACATGCGTCGCCCGTACTCACCTTGCGTAATGACCAAGACGCGCATGCGGCCCTCCCCCTCAACCAGCCTCAGCCATCAGGACGAGCGCTACGCCTCCCAGCAGTCCCACCTGATCGCCAAGGGCAGCGGGTACGATGGGCGTCTCGCGCTGGACCTGCGTGATGGCCCGCTCGCGCACCAGGGCCCGCACCGGGTCAAACAGCATTGGGCCCAGTTTGCTGACCCCGCCGCCGATTACTACCTTCTCTGGGTCGAGCAGGTGGATCAGGTTGAGCACGCCGATGCCCAGATAGTAGGCAGCGCGCGCCACGGCCTCGAGCGCCACGAAATCACCCACCTGAGCCGCCTTCCCCACCGCCTCGGCGGTGAGCTCGCTGCCCTGCGCCACGACCTGTGACAGCGACGAGGAGCGCCCCTGCCGCACCAGCTCAGAGGCGCGGCGCGCAATCGCGGGCCCTGAGGCCATCACCTCTAGGCACCCAACGTTGCCACAGTTGCAGCGTGGGCCATCGGGCTGCACCGTGATGTGTCCAGGCTCGCCGGCGTAGCCGTGCGCGCCTAGCAGAAGCTCTCCGCCAGAGATAAAGCCGCCGCCGATTCCGGTGCTGATGGTGAGATACACCAGGTCCAAACAGCCCTTCCCGGCCCCAAAGTGGCATTCGGCGAGACCAGCTGCGTTGGCATCATTGTTGACGTAGACCGGCAACCCGAATTCCTGGAGCATGATGTCCCGCAGATGAATCCCTTGCCAGCCAGGCAGGTTGGGCGGTGCGATCACCACCCCCGTGCGCGGGTCCAGGGGCCCTGGCGAAGCGATCCCGATGCCCAGCACATCACCTGGCTCGCGGCCGCTGAGGACGTTGCGGGTGACCTCCTTCATGCGACCCAGTACGGGCTGCGGACCCTCATGCGCCAGGGTCGGCTGGCGTGTCTCGCGCAGAATGCGCCCCTGTGCGTCTGCCAGGCAGGCCCTGATCTGGGTGCCGCCCAGGTCCACGCCAACGATGTACTTGTCTCCCATCTCTCCTCCCACGACGCGGATGAGCTGTGCCATGTGCAGGGAATACCAGGTCAGGCGCTTGCCTCGCGCTGCACGCTTAGCACTCCAGGTTGATGAGCCTGGCCGCCTGCACTGCCGAGACCACGCGGTAGGCGGGCGCGTAGGTTTGTGCATAGCGCGCCGAGTGGTGCATGGCCGGATAACCTCGGCGCTCCAGCTCCCCGGTGAACGCGTCTAGCTGGTGCAACGCAAACCCAGGCCACAGACCCTGCCCGGCCAGCCCAGCGAAACGCCTCCACACAACTTCGAGGTCCTTGCGCGTACCCCAGGGGCACTGAGCCGTGCGCAGGCACGCCTCGCTCAGCAGGGCCACGCTACCCCCTTGCTCCACAAAGGGCCGCAGATGAATGCGCCCCAGCGCGTCGTCGGGCCGCAGCGGCTCCCACAGTGGGCCATCCGGTCCCAGCCGCAAGGCCGCCACCTCTGCACGCAAACGACGTTCCGACTCGCCGGCCGAAGCGATCAGATGCTCGGGCCCCAGTACAGCCTGGTAGAGCAGCTTGTAGGCGTCCCGCAGGCCTAGCAGCGGGTGGCGCGCCATGTGTACCTCGAGCAGCACACGAATGGCCTCTGACGTGAACCATGGTTCCCGATGATGGCTCATTGGAGTGTCTCCCTCTGTGCGGCGCAGAGTCCTGGTCGCCGTGGCGGTCACGGCTTGGGCGCACGGGCCATCGGCACTGCCTTCTTCCGACTCTAGCAGGACCCGGATTTGCTCTGGGCACAGGCCAGCGCCACGGCCTCAATCTCCACCCGCGCCCCGAGGGGCAAGCCAGCGACCTGCACGGCGGAACGCGCAGGAGGATCGACAGGGAAGAACTCGGCGTAGACCTCGTTGAGGGTGGGCCAATCCTGCATGTCCTGCAGGAAGACCGTGGTCTTGACCACACATCCTAGGCAGGACCCGGAAGCCTCGAGAATAGCCTTGATGTTGAGCAACGCCTGACGCGCCTGGCTGAAGATGTCGGGTCCGGCGAAATCGCGCGTGCCGGGCACCAGGCCCACTTGGCCAGCCGTGAAGATCAGATCGCACACGCGCACGGCCTGCGAGTAGGGGCCGACGGCCGCGGGGGCCTGGTTGGTCGCGAAGACTTGCTTGCTCATGCTGGCTCCTCCTATGGCTTTGTTGAGGTCGCCTGGGATTATAGCCGATCTCCGCCATGAGCGCAAGTGCACGCAGCGCGTGCGCGATTGACACCGGGCGGCATCTGCCATATACTCCCATGAGGTGACCGCTGGCAGCGCACGACCGCCGGCGACATTCGTGGATCGGCCATCGGTTCCGGGTGTCTTGTTGCGCCCCCGCGCACGCCTTCCGGGCGAGAAAGGCACAGCCCATGACGCCGGCTCACATCCTGCTCACGCTTCTGGCAAGCCCATTGCTACTCCTGGGGCCCAACGCAGGCACGTCTTCGTTGCAGCGTAACTTGCCAGCCACACAGGCCACAGTTCTTGCGGCGCAGGACATAGGCCAGGCTGCGCACTACATTGTCTTCCAACGGCTGCCCGATGGCACCTTCAAGCCGCTATTCTATTGCGCCGTCCAACTTTCCGCGCCCCTGGAGGGGCTGGGCCTAGCCCAGGTGCAGAGCTGTCTGGCTGAAGCCGACCGCGAAGCCGAGCCGCTGGTCGTGGCCTTGCAGGCCGACGGCCAGACGGTCTACCAGAACGTGGTGGAGATCCCGCGCTGGCTGCGTGGCGAGTTCCGCACTTCTGAGACCGACGCCAGCATTGAGGGGCATCTCGTCCCCGATCAGGCGCCGGTCTTTGTCGTGCGTGTGCCCGCTGTGAACGGCTCCACGCTGGTGCTCAGGGACGAGCAGTTCTCCCTGGTAGCGCAGTTCGATCCGATGCGCCTGCGGGACGAGACGCCTGGCATCAATCTACGCGTGCTCGAGGCCCACTCCATCCCTCTGCAGGCCACTGGTGATCCGCGCAACCGCCTCGATCTGCTCATCATGGGCGACGGCTACACCGCGGACCAGGCCACCAAGTTCGAGGCCGACGCCGCGACCGTCGCCGAGCGCTTCCTTGGGCTGTCGCCGTTCGCCGAGTACCGCAACTATGTCAACATCAGCGCCCTGTTCACGGCCTCGCGGCACTCAGGGGCCGATCACCCGCCTTACGTTCCTGGCTGCAACCAGCCCCAGTGCTGCGGAGACGCGGACATGAAGAACGATCCCCTGCAGGGCACCATGGTCGACACGGCCTTTGATTGCAGCTTCTGCCGCGCCAACATCCACCGTCTGTTGGCGGGTAACACGGACAAGGTGCTTGCGGCGGCCGCGGCAGTGCCCGACTGGGACCAGATCCTGCTGATCGTCAACGACACGACCTACGGAGGATCGGGAGGCACGCTGGCCACCTTCTCGATGCACTCGGCGGCGGTGCAACTGGCGCAGCACGAGTACAGCCACAGCTTCACCCGGCTGGCAGACGAGTATGGCGACCCCTATCCCGGCTATCCGGGTTGCAGCGACTCCCACGGTCCGCCCTGTGAGCCGAACGTGACCGACGTGCGCGTGCGTGCTCAGATCAAATGGAGCCCCTGGATCAGCCCCACCACGCCTATCCCGACCGAGCCGCAATATGACCCCATCTACGCCACCATGGTGGGCCTCTTCGAGGGTGCGCGCTACCAGCCGACGGGTATGTTCCGACCCAAGCAGGGCTGCCTGATGCGCACGCTGGACCAGCCCTGGTGCGAGATTTGCAGCCAGGCCTACATCCTGCGTCTCTACCGCGGAGGCTGGGGCGTGCCCGCCGGCGGCATCCGGTTGATTGAGCCGGGTTCGACCCTGCCCGCCACTAGCACGGTCACCCTGGTTTTCCCTGGCACCCAGGTCTTCCGGGCCAACATTCTGCAGCCCGTGGGCGGCCCGCCGATCAGGGTGCGCTGGCTGCTCAACAACACCCCCATTCCCAACGCCACGACCAACGTCTACACCCTGACCACGCGCGTCGACCAGCTGGGGCCGTTGCAGCTCAGCCTCGTGGCCGAGGACACCACACCCCTGGTGCACCCCGCCATGAACGGAGGCCTGCTGCAGTGCGTCAACACCTGGACGGTGAGAGTCGTGTCTCCCAGCATCAGCATCGTCGCCAAGCCACAGCGCGTGCTGGCCAACGGCCTCCACAGCAGCGTCATCACGGCTACCGTCACGGATGAAGCCCACGCGCCTGTCCCCAGCGCGTTGGTGAGCCTGACATCCACGCTGGGCTTGCTCGAGCCGCTGTCCGCGTTGGCCAACGGGCAGGGCATC
>Ga0315291_10001878_pt1 | contig 27789 bp, 23 predicted proteins | sample YL17G12_20_MG_FD_203070 | JGI IMG/M metagenome (GOLD analysis project Ga0315291, IMG submission 203070) | Sediment microbial communities from Yellowstone Lake, YNP, Wyoming, USA - YL17G12_20 | ecosystem: Environmental > Aquatic > Freshwater > Lake > Sediment | place: USA: Wyoming | collected...
TTGAGAATCAGCCGTTCCATGGCCACGGTATCCCCGGTCTGCGCCTGCTGGACCAGCACGGAATCGTCGATATTGATGCTTGCCGCTCTCAAGTACACCGTTTCCCTCTCACAGGATGGGGACCTTTGAAATCAAACAGCCAATATCAAGCCGGCAGAACCGCCGCTCGGCGGCGCTGCTTACCCCCTTTACACTTTGCTTCGTCATTTTGCACGCTGCCTTTTACGTTTTGACATGCGCAGGGGCAATTTATCATCGCAGATTCCGGCGTCCCGGTCAACCGAATTCACGCGCAGACCGATAATCGAAAGGCCGGAGCTCGTGCGATGGCGGGAGATTTCAACTCGCGGATCAGGCCCCTGCCGCCCGCGAACGGCGAGCGGTTCGTGACGGGTGCCTATTGAGTCCCAGGTGGCGAATCGAAGAGCGCCCGGCTTGCCGATGGTCTTTCCCGGGCACGGAGAAGCCATCCCCAAGGCCTTCGGCCTTGGTCAAAATGACAAAGGGGGCGTTCGGCCTCCGTCGAAATGACAACGAAAGGCCAGGAGTCATGTGGACCGGCAGTCCAGCCGACGGCGTACTTGGCCCGCCACGATCTTCTCGTGCACCCGCATCGAGGCAATCACGGCCCGAAGGTTGCGTTTTCCATGCGTTCGAGTTATGATCCTGCTTCCAACATGGAACGCAGCGGCTCTGGCGGCGGAGAGAAAACGTCCCGGACGCCGTGTGGTTCGCTCCTGTCGTGCAATATGTGGATAAAATGGGGCGATATTGATGAACAGGCTGGCAAAACTGGTTCTCCATCCCCACCCCATCCGCCGGATCGCCCGGGAAATCCTGAAACGATCCGGGCTCGGGACCTTTGAGCATCGGCTGCAGCTCGGAGCGGTGGAGCGGCCGCACTACGGGTATATTGTCTACCATGCCGCCGATCTGGCCCGGAGACTGGGACATCGCGAGGTCAGCGTCCTGGAGTTCGGCGTGGCGGAAGGAGCAGGACTTGTGAATCTGGAGGAGCACGCCCGCCAGGTATCCAGGCTATTCGATGTGGCGGTTCGCGTGTACGCCTTTGATACGGGCGAGGGCTTGCCGGAGCCGGTGGATTACAGGGACCTCCCGTTCGCGTGGAAAAAGGGATCTTTCCCCATGAACGCCGCGGAGGTCCGCGCCAAGTTGCAGCAGGCGGAACTTATCCTGGGTGACGTCAAAGACACGACGGGCGATTTCTTCGCGCGATATCATCCCGCTCCGATTGGGGCCATCGCTTATGATCTGGACTTTTATTCCTCGACGGCGGCGGCGTTGCGCATGCTGAATGCCGGCGAACAGTATTACCTTCCGCGCGTCTTCTGTTACTTCGACGACATCATCGGCGGTGAAATCGAGCTGCACAGCGACTTCACGGGCGAGAGGCTGGCCATCCGGGAATTCAACGAGACTCACCGGGACATCAAGATCGACAGCGCCTATCATTTGCTCTCCCGAACCGTGGTCGAGCCCTGGTTTCACCAGATCCGCATATGCCATTTCCTGCAGCATAGCCGGTACAACGACTTCGTCGGAAAAGAAGGTTGACCATGCCGCGCTGAGGCTTGACTTGCCGGATACCACCGGCTATAATCTTCCCTGTCAACCATGACTGGACAGGGAGGACCGATCATGAACGAGCGGCAGATGTATCTGAAAGCACGCGAAGGGCGCCGGCGCGAGGCGAGCCCCCTCGGTCACGTGCCCTCACAAGGATTCCAAATGGTGGGTTCGCGCGAGCACGAGATTCTCGTCGCCGAGGGCCACTACCGGTGCCCTTATTGCCGACGGGCGGACGTCCAGGAGATGAACGAGGCCGGTGTTTTCCGGCTGTGAGCCAAGCCACGCGAACCGGGCGACCGATGGCACTGAGGCAAATGCCCACCGCGGCGGTGCCGCTGGCCGTGCTACGAACTGGGAGAGATGCCCAACCGTTGCATCGCCGGCGAGAGGTTTGCCTGCCGCGTCAACGGGGACGCTTCGTTGAGCAATTCTTTGACAATGATCCTGGTCTGATGTAAGTCCGATCCTGGTCCCGAACAGGAATCCTTTCCGCCAAAGCTGTTTCCCTGGAAGACGTCCGTAAAAAGCTTCTCCATGTCACAGCAATGGAGGCCAGCGACCTGGCGAAACTCCTGTACTGCCCGCCCGCCGAGATCGCGGCGAAGATCAACCGTGCCGAGGGCCTTCTGGCTGAGTGCCTGGCCGGCCTCCATGCCAGCGGCGACAAGGCAGGCCAGGCGAACGTGCGAGCCTTGCTGGCGGACTTCGCGGCGGGCCTGGACACCGCTTGGCTGCAGGAGGTCGCCGACTGTGCGATCCACTACCTTGCCCGCCACGAGGGGCAAGCCACCCGCCCGCACGGACCCTGCCATCTGAACTGACCCGCCGGCGGACGTGCCGCAGGCCCCCATTCGCGAATGAGTCTGGCAAAAAAGTACCTGACACATCAATCAATCCAGGGATGGGGCAAACGCTCAAGAGCTTTCAGGGCTTTGCTCAATGCCGCAAAAAAACGCGTCGGGAAGCCTGTCGTATGTACCTTAGGAAAGTACAGTCAAAGAATTCGGGTGTCGGATAGAAACAGCGAAAGGAAAAGCCAATGAATACCTCGATTTGGAAAACGATCGATGTGGTGTCGTACGTTCTGATACTCATCGGAGCGATCAACTGGGGCCTGGTCGGGTTCTTTGAATTCGACTTGGTGGCCGCTCTGTTCGGGGATATGACGATCGTCAGCCGGATCATATATGCCTTGGTCGGGGTGGCCGCGATATACCAGATTCTGGCACTGTCGGGCATGTTGCGGCGATGGGGCGCTCCCGCCCGCGCGACGGCGCGCGAACGCGAGCACATGCACGTATAAGTCGAACTTGGCGCCAAAAAAGACGGGACTTTTTCATCGGGAGAAGTCCTGCTGTGCCGGACAGGAGGCTGTATGGGTGGCCCCGCGTCCCTTAGGTATGGGACCGCATCGGCTTGGCACCAGGGAAGACGGAAAGGCCCATTCCTGCATCCGATTGGGATGGGGATGTGCCCAAAGTGGACCCATGTCTAATGGTTTCCCCCTGCGTGTCTCTGTATTTCCTGGGGTTGAATGGAATTCGGTGCGCGCTTGTCTTCTCCAGGTCCTCGGTGCTCTGGGTGGGATAAATAGACATACAGAGGCCCCGGCGAATGACTGCCGGGGCCTCTGGCCTTAATTCGAGTACGCGTGCTGTCGTCCGTGGTCAGCCGCTAACGACTGATTCCTGACGACTGCCGGTTACGGCTTGGTCACGCGAATGTCATCGATGTAGAGCAGACCCCGGCCGTCCTGCACCGGGTTGTTCTTGTCGCCCACACCGATGTACATCTTCTTGATCTTGGTCGCACTGACGCCGGTGAACTCGCTGAGCGGAATCTTCCACTCCGTCCAGTCGGTCTTCAGTACGGCCTCCGCATCGGGATTCACGACCGTGAAGGACTTGCCGGCGCTATCCTGCAGCGTCACGTACAGGCTCTGCACGCTGTTGCCGCCCTGCGGATCGTCACCGATTGCCGCCACCTGCCACTGACCGCTCACACCGCCGGTGGTTGCCGCACCGGAGAACACAGCCGTAGTGGTCAGAGCGGAATCGTGGCTGGTCACGCACAGACCGATGTAGATGCTGCCGGTCATCGTCAACGTTGTGGAGGTGACGGTGCCGTCCGCGTTCTTGACATCGGTCCACGTCTCGCCGTCGGCGGAGTACTGGGCCGTGAAGGCATCGCCCGTGCGGGTCAGCTTGACCCACTGCGGGGTGCTGATGCCCGCCTGATTGGCACTGCCGCACACATCGTTGGCGAACTTACGCCAGCCGAAGGACACGCCCTGGCCCGGCGTGGCCACCATGTAGGCGAACTTCGCACCCGCATCGAGGCTCTCGCGGATCATGACGCCGCCCTTGGCCCAGGTGTTCGTGTTGCCGATGCTCTCGACCTTCGCGATGATCGACCCGTTGCCGCTCAGCCGCTTCCAGGCGAAGCGGAAATCATCGGCCTCATCCCAGATATCGTGGCCGGAGCCGCTCATGGTGATCCCATCGGCCGTCTCGAGATAGGCCGGCGGACTGCCACGGAAGTACAGCGTCAGGTCCTTCACACCGTTGACCGTCCAGTTCTGCGCGGTCGGCCATTCTGTCTCGGCCTCGCTGTAGAACGGCGAGTCGATGTTGTTATAGTCCAGAGGCATCGACTGCTTGCCGCCGTGGACAATCTGCTGCTCGGCGTACGGGGGCTGAACGTGTCCGACGGTCGACCCGTTCGTGTTGGTCCAGCCATCGACCCAGATATCGAAGATGCGATTGCCTTCTTCGTCCGTGTAGCTCTCGAAGTCATCGACCACGACGAAATCCGCCGCCGTGAATTTCCAGACGTTGCCCTTCCACGGGCTGCCCTCCACGGCATCATTGACCTCGTCCACCCTCCAGAAGTAGGTCGTATTCCACTCCAGAGTGCCCGGATCGAAGGTGGTCTTATCCAGTGCCTGGCGTCCCTTATAGACGCCGGAGCTATCGGGGGTGGCATCCGCGATGGCCTGCTCGTCCTCGCCGAAATAGACCTCGTGCTGGGCCGCCTTCTTACCCGGCTTCCAACTCAGAATCTGCGTCTGCGGCACATCGACCGCTCCGTTGTACGGCCGGGCGCCGAACGCGGACAGGGCCTCGAAGGGCTTCAGATACATGCCCGCAATCACGGCGCGGTCCGGGATGCCCGGGCCCTGCCAGGCGGCGGCGCCGTTGTCACCACTTATGCCGTCTTGCCAGAGACCCATGATGTAGTATCGGCCGGCTTCCAGCATGATGGGCTGGGACGCCTGCGACGGATACTTTTCCCACTCATGGGCGCCCGTATACCCGGGCACGCTGGCGATGAGCCGGGCGTTGCTGGGGTCATCGTCCGTGCTCAGCCACAGTTCGCCCTGATCGTCACTGGCGAACCAGAAGGTGTACTCGCCCGCCACGGGCACATGGAGCCAAGCCTGCAGCCGACCGCCGTAATTGTCTTTCGCGTCGCCGTAGCCCCCCGCTTCAAACGTGGTCACCAGCTCGCGGGATGTGGGGTTGTCCGGGAAGTTGCCGTTGCTCTTGAGCTCGGCCAGACCGCCCTGGACATTCTCATAAATCTCCAGAAGAGCGTGGCCCAATCCGGGCGGCGTGACCGTAAAACTCCAGACGCTGCCCTTGTACGTCTCCTTGCCGTCGAACTCATCGACCCGCCAGTAATAGGTCTTCTCGAATTCGAGCGTGCCCGGCTCGAAGCTGGTGGCGACGGCCGGTGTGCCCACCGTCGCCTGGTTGACATCGCCGAAGCTCTGGCCAAAGTAAACCTGGCGCATGATAGCGTTCAGGCCCGGACTCCAGGTGAGATCAGCGTTCGGGTCCACGAATTTCGCGCCATCGACCGGAGACGGTTTATAGGCCTTCTTCGAGGGAACCAGGAAGCTCCAGACCGCCCCTTTGTGTATCGTCCCGCCGGCCTCGACCTCATCCACACGCCAGTAGTACGTCTGACCCAGGAGAAGTCCCTGTGGGTAGAGCATGCCCGGGAATCCGGCGAGGAAAAACGTGGTGGGCTGCTTGCCCCGGAACGTATCGCCGGTCCCGTTGTACACGTCGTCATAGTTGGTGCCGAAGTACAGTTCGTGCATGACGGCCGTGGAACCGGGCTGCCAGGAAGCGTTCACCCAATTGCCTGCCAGCACGGCCCCATCCGCCGGATTCGGCTTCGAGGCGCCAAACGGGGCAGAGAGCTTCTTGATCTCCGTCGCACTCAGCGAATTGTCATAGAGGCGTACCTCATCCAGCGACCCATTGAAGCTGTTCCAGCCGCCTCCATCGTCGCATCCGATGGTAATCGTAGCATCGACTTTCGGGCCGAAGGAAAAACTGCCGCGGCCAGTCTCCGCGCCGTCGAGGTAGAAGACCAGCGTGGAACCGTCGAACGCAGCAGCCACGTGGGTCCATTCGCCTATGGGCAGTATCTTGCCACCGCAATTCGGGTAGCTGTCGCCGCGGAAGAAAGAGATCGCGTTGCTGGTCGCACTGATCTCGATCTCCCACATGCTGCCCGCGCCCGCGCCGGTCGAATCCCAATTGTCTCTCTTGCCGACGACACCCTGCCAGGCATCAGGGCCGATCGGCCCATTCCATTTGGCCCAGAAGGCCACCGTCAGTTGACCGGTCCCGGCCGACGGGTTCCAGGTGCCGCAATTGACCCAGCCGGCCGCCGGGTTCTGGCCGTTGTAGGACAAAGCCTTGCCGTAACCCGGGGGGCCATCGATCCAGGTCGGATTGCCTTGGATCGTGCCGTTATGATTGTTGCCGGAGGCATCGGCCGCGGTCGTGCCCGACCCCTCGTTCAGCGGCCAATATCCGACCACCTTCGCCCCGGCGGTGCCGGTGACCAGGCACAGAACCGCCGCCAGAAAGACCAAAAGAACGCATCTGCTGTACATAGTTGTCCTCCCTTGAGAGTTACGGTTTATCATTTACGATTCACCAGGGACGAGGGACATACGGCTCTCGTCCCCTCCAGGCCCTTGCCTGCGGCGCGAGCCCGAATGGCAAATACCCAATGGTAAATAGCACATCCAAAGAGGCGGGGCCCACGCCGAATGGGCACGGACCCCGCTATGGTACAAAGCGACCGTCATTCCTTCCTTACGGAGTGGCCTCGGGCGCCGGTGGCTCCGCCGGACGGCCGACGCCGATGTCATCGATGTAGAGTTTGCCGGAGCCGTCCCGCTGCGGATTGGTGCGGTCGCCCACGCCGATCACCAGCTTCTTGACGGCTGCCAGGTTCACGCCCGTCAGGTCAGTCAAGGCGATCCGCCACTCGGTCCAGACGGAGAAGGTCGTCGCCGCCGGATCCGGGTGGGTGACCGTCTTTTTCTTGCCAGCCTTATCCTCGACTACCACGTACAGGCTGGCGGGATCATTGGCGGGGTTCGGTCCGATGTCGGCCGCCACCCACTGACCGCTGACCGAGCCGGTCGTGACCACATCGGAGAATTGGCCGATGCAAGCCGCCGCCGCCGCATTGTTGCTGGCCACCGCCAGGCCGATATACACGCCGGAGGCCATCGTGATCGTCTGCGGGTTGGGCGAATTGTCGGTGCCGGTGTTCTCGGTCGCCGGCTGGATGGTCCAGGTCTTGCCGTCTGTCGAATAGGAGGCGGTAAACTGTTTGCCTTTACGCTCGAGCTTGACCCAGAACGGGAAGGAGATCACCCCGGTATTGCTATGAGCCGAGACGGCACTGACGCCCGTCATGGGCCGGTTCTGGAAAGCCCGGCGTCCGTCCGGCGTCGGGAACATGAAGGCATAGGTCGAGTCCTGATCCAGAGTGTTGCGGATCATCACGCCCGCCTTGGCCCAGTTCGAGGTCGCATCCGTCACGGCGATGACCTTGGCGGAAATGGAGCCATCTCCGGTGAGCTGCTTGTAGACAAACCGGAAGTTGTCGGAATTGCCCCAGACATCCGCGCTATTGGAGCTGACGTTGTACTGTCCGGGGGCGGTCTCGACGAACCGTGGCGGGTTGCCCTTGATCCACAGACTCAGCGTGTTGGCCCCGCTGACGGTCCAATCCTGGGGCGTGTCGAAGACCCGCTCGGCCTCGGAGTAGTACGGCGCGTTCACGTTGTTGTAATCCATGGGCATGGACTGGAGGCCGCTGTGGACAATCCCTTGCTCGGCGAAGGGCGGTTGCAGATTGCCGACGGTGGAACCCGAGGAGGCATCCGCGTACCCGTCGATCCATGTCTCGTAAATCCGTGTGCCCTGGCCTTCCTCATCGTTGTAGCTCTCGAAATCATCGACGCTGGAGAACTCCGTGGTCGTGAAGCTCCAAAGGTCGCCTGCCCAGGAGCCGGCTTCATTCACCTCGTCCACCTTCCAGTAGTACGTCGTGCCGAACTCCAGCGCCGCCGGCTGATAGCTGTGTCCGGCCATGGTATCGACCAGCGCGGTCCCGTCGGTCACCGCCTGCTTGTCCGGGCTGAAATACACCTGGTGCGAGGCGGCCTTTCGCCCCGGTCGCCAGTTCAGCAGGGTATCCAAAGGCACCCCGTCGGCACCGGCCGCCGGCTGGGGCTCCCGGGCCTGGACCGGTATGTAGAAGAAGCGCACTTCGCTCAAGCCGTACTGCTTCAGGCCCACCGGACTCCAGTTGCTGTTGGCCGTGAGCCGGATGTACTGGGCCACGGTACCGCCCAGATCCACGGTCGTATTGTGGGCATAATCACTCAGGGCCGTCGCCTGGGCGAATTGCACGTCGCTCAGCACCGTCCCATCGGTCCCGTCCAGCGAGTATTTGATTGTGACATCGTTGAATCCATAGCCGAGCACCGGCTCAAACTCCATGTTATAGTTCCAGACCCACATCTCGCTGAGCCCGTAGGCCCTGTCGAACTGGTACTGGATCCACGACGGCTGAGGTCCCGCGGCATTGCTGAGCCACATGTCCGTACTGGCCGTCGAGTGCAGATCATTCGCATTGAGCCCGGAACCGTTGACCGTCTTCTCGGGTCCCGTCGTGGCCTTGTCGGAGCTGGATGCCGTGGCAATGACATTACCGATCGGATAGGTATAAGGCTCAACCGTGAAGCTCCACACGTCGCCCTTGAACACTGCGCTGCTCGGCGGAGCATTGACTTCATCTACCCGCCAGTAGTAGGTTGTCCCGTATTCCGGCAGGCTCGCCGGCGTGAAGGTAGTCCCCGTCTGGCCCTTGCTGGCCGCGTTGGTGACATCGGCCTTGTTGACATCCTCAAAGCTGGTGCCCAGGTACACGTTGTGCGTGTTGGCATAGTCACCGGGAGTCCAACCAAGCACGACGTCGCGCGGCACATCGGTGGCCTCATGAACAGGAGTCGGGTCCTTGGCCATTCCAGGAATTATCTTCCCTATCTGCACATTGTCGATGTGCAGACTTCCCGTCTGGTCGACGTCGGCATCGCTGGCGATCTGCACGCTCTCGATGCGGGTGAAGGCTGTATTGGTGACAGTGCCGACCACCTTACCGTTCAGAGTGACGGTGAACTCTGTACCGTTTTGGTCCAACACCAGGGTGTTGTACTCTCCTGCCACCATATCCGAACCAGCAATGGCGGTCCAGGGAGGGTCAGGCCAGGCGCCATTTGTGGAAGAGACGTAGCTGAAGGGGCCGCCGGCCCAGGCATAGACCTCGACGAAGGCGGGGCTGCCCGCGGAGTCGACGCGGACGTGGACGTTGAAGACCTCATCCGCCTTGAAGTCGAAGGCTACTCTGGTCTCACCCGACATGGGTCGGGAGATACCACATCGCGCCCAGGCCGTGGCCTCCGTACCGGCGATGAGAACCTCCTTGTCTACAATCTGGACCGTAACGGTCCCATCAGTCACAGTCGACCAACCATTCCCTACATCGCCATTAGGCCTGTTAAAATTGTCAATGAACACCGCTCCCCAGGCATTGGCAACCGAGAGCATACAGACCAGCGCAGTGAAACTCAGGATCTTACGCATCGTGTTTCTCCTTCCAAATTATACTATGTTCGTCATTTGCTGGGACTGGCCGGGACCGGAGGCGATGACTCCGATCCGCAAGGCCGCAGACAACCAGACGATTCGATTTCCCATACTCCTTACTCTTTCCTGCTGGGTCGCTGCGTGACCTGACCCAGTCGACCCCCGCTCGTTCACCAACACTCTCAAGAACTGCTCAGGACCAGCGCACGGCACGCCTTGCCGCTCGGAACCGTTTGCGCACGACACATCATGACGAGATCGCCCGAATCTGCCCTCCACCTTCCGCCCTCCGTACCTGATTTTGCGGGAGGTATAGTTGCCATTCTCAACCGGTTCTTGATTCAGGACTTAGGGCTTCGGATGTGTTCTGCCGCGATGTCCTCCTTTCCGAGTCAGTGACAAGGGAAAAATGGCCAGGGCCGGGCCGAAAGTGACACCAGGTCCGCCCGTCACCTGCTGCTTATCACTTATCTCTTATGGTATCCGCCGGACCGACTCTGTGTCAAGGGAAAAAGGCGGGGCCGGCACCGGCCACCGGCACCCGCACCCCGGTATGACTGACTTTTATAGGAACACGACATTGTGGCGTTCAGCGTGCAGCAGGCTACCCACAGATCGGTAGGTCGCTGAAGCGGATTCATCCCAATGATCCTGGTTCCCACTGGCCTTGGCGACCCTGCCGGTAGCCCTGAACCGACAAATGCAATGGAATTCAGGGGGTGAATTCGGCTCGGGCAGGATAAAATGGTGGACATCGGCAACGTTCCGAACCGGGCGGCATTGTGATCCTGAAACGGAAGAGCCCGTTCTGCTTCAATCGATGTGCCCGTGTAATGCCAATCTGAAAGAAGGAGGCATACCTCATGCACAAAGCCAACTCTCCATCGCGTCGTGACTTTCTTGCGGCCGGTTTGGCCGGCGCATCAACCGGGCTCCTGCCGGTCATGCCGTCCGCCACGGCAGCCGTCCCCGCGTCAACTGACAATACGGCCACGGCGGCCAAGGTCCGTTTCGACGAACTCCTGCCCCACGAGTTTCGCCAGAGGCTGGCGCAGAGGCCGATTGCTTATCTGCCCCTGGGCACTCTGGAATGGCATGGCGAGCATCTTCCCCTGGGCTCTGATGCGATGCAGAGCGAAGGACTCATGGTGGAGTGTGCGCGCCAACTGGGCGGAATCGTGATGCCGCCGATCTACCTCGGGCCGGACCGGGCCAAGGCGGCAGACGATGGGAAAATGCTGGTGGGCATGGACTACGCCGAGTCCACCACCCCGCCGCGACAACTCGACGGAAGCTGCTACTGGGTTCCGCCGGGGCTCCACGTGCTCATGGTGGACGCGATCCTCACGCAACTCAAGCGCGCCGGCTTTCGGGCCGTGTTCGCCGATGGTCACGGACCTTCACGCTGGTCGTGGGTGGAGAACCTGCCCGAGCGTCAGACGCGCTTCGGCCTCAAGTTGTTCGGGGTCACCAAGGAGATCAGCCGGCAGTGGAAAAGCCAGGTGGATCACGCCGCCCGCAACGAAACCTCCTTGATGATGCACCTGAGGCCGGACCTGGTGGACCTGTCTCAGTTGCCGTCCTCACGCTCCACGTGGCCGCAGGGTGTCGCCGGCGAAGACCCGCGCGACGCGACCGCCGCGTACGGCAAGGAATGTCTGCAAAAATCGGTCGAGCTTGTCCGACAGGTGTTTGCCGAAGCCGGCTTGCTCTGATGCCGGGGGTTGTATGCCGGCGGCTGGCCTACCCTGGCCTTGATCCGTACGGGATCGGCACAACGCGAGAACCGTAGCGGCCGCACCCTCCTTGTCGAACTGCCGCGTAAGCCCGGTTGCCCGAGGACCAGCGTTCTCCAAGAGATCGTTCTTATCGCCTGCCAATGAGTTTTCTCTTTGAGTGCTTGTAACATAAGCCCGTGCTGCGCAACAGAACTTGCGGCAATCCGGAAAGTCATGACGGAAACCTGATCAGCATGCAGATGTTAAAGATGTGGCGGCCGAGGCAATGCAAGAAGGCCGAGATATCGCAATAAGGAGAGACGACCATGAGTGAAGAAAAACATCCCCATCATGAGGAGAGTTCCCCCAGGGAGCCGGTGAAGAAACTGGACCGACGGGATTTCCTGCAGGGTGTGGCCACCGCACCGGTGCTCGGCTTCTTCGGATACGCCTTGCACAAGGAGAGAGCCTACCAGCGGGCGCAACTCGCCGCCAAGCTCGCAACCAGCACTCCCGCGGAGAACCTCCCGGAGCTGAATGTGGCCCTGATTGGCGCCGGCGCCCAGGGCTCCGTGCTGCTCAACGCCATGCTGAAAATACCAGGCATACGGTTCCGCGCCGTTTGCGATATCTGGACCGACTACAACCTGAAACGGGCGGTGAACCAGTTGGGCAAGTACAACTTTCAGGCGAACGGCTACGAAGACTACCGGGAAATGCTGGCGAAAGAAAAAGACCTCGACGCGGTCGTCATCGCCACGCCGGACTTCTGGCACAGCCGGCAAACCGTCGACTGCCTGAAGGCCGGCTTGCATGTCTATTGCGAGAAGGAGATGTCCAACACGCTGGAAGGCGCGAGGCGCATGGTACTCGCCGCCCGCGAGACCGGCAAGCTGCTGCAGATCGGGCATCAGCGCCGCAGCCATCCGCGCTATCGGCACTGCTACGAAAAGATTCTCAGAGAGGCCAACCTGATCGGGCGCATCGTCACGATCAACGGGCAGTGGAACCGCTCGGTTCAGCAGGAGCTCGGCTGGCCGGCCCGCTATGCCATTCCCCAGGACCGGCTCGAAAAATGCGGATTCAAGTCCATGCAGCAATTCCGCAATTGGCGGTGGTACAAAGGCCTCGGTGGAGGACCGATTGTTGACCTGGGGTCCCACCAGATCGATATCTACAACTGGTTTCTGGGGGCCCGGCCCAAGGCGGTTCTGGCCAGCGGCGGCATCGACTATTACAGCAAGGACTCGCACGAGTGGCACGACACCGTGATGGCGATCTACGAGTACGAGACCGCCAAAGGCCCCGTCCGGGCGTACTACCAGACGCAGACGACCAACGGCAGCCAGGGGTACTTCGAGAACTTCATGGGGGACCAGGGTACGCTGGTCCTGTCGGAATCCGAGGCCGGGTACCGGGGCTCCATCTACCGCCAGCCGGAAGCGCCAGCGTGGGATGAATGGGTCCGCCTGGGCTACGTGACCGCCCCCAGGGTCCAAGTGGCGAAACGGGAGTTGGAAATCAATGCCATGCTGGACGTGCGGGAGTCCGTATCGCCGGATGAGCACGGGATCCCCATCGAATTCCACGATCACTATCATAAACCGCATCTGGAGAACTTCTTCAACGCCGTGCGAGGCACCGAGCCGCTGCACTGCCCGCCCGAAGTCGGCTATGAAACCGCAGTTTCGGTGCTCAAGGTGAACGAAGCCATCGAGGCGGGAAAACGCCTGCCGTTCCGCCCGGAGGAATTCGAAGTCTGAATCGCGTGAATCGTGGTCATCAGTGCCTATCTCTTGTAAAGGGGCAAGACTATGGAAGGGCAAAAATACTACCGTCTGCAAATGCTCGCTCTGGTGTTTCTGCGGGTCATGATTGGGTGGCATTTCCTGTATGAGGGAGTCGCGAAATTCCTGAAACCCAATTGGTCCGCCGCGGGATATCTGATGCAGTCCCGGGGCCTCTTTGCCCCAATATTCCGGTGGATCGCCGATACGCCCAGCGTGTTGGCCGTCGTCAATCAGATGAATATCTGGGGCCTGATCGCTATCGGGCTCGGACTCATCCTCGGCTGTTTCACGCGGCTGGCCTGTGCGGCGGGCATTTTTCTGATCCTGCTCTATTACGCCTGCAACCCGCTGCTGGTGGGCTACTATTATTCGATTCCGCTGGAAGGCAGCTATCTGATCGTTAATAAGAACCTGGTGGAAATGGCAGCTCTTCTCGTCATCATTGCGACGTTCAGCAGCAGGTATGTGGGAATCGACCGGATTCTTCACAAAACACTTCGAGGGCGACCGGAACCGAACCTCATCAATTCCTGATACCCATCTGCTCCTGCAGGGTCAAGGATTTGCTGCCGGACTCGAGACGGTGAACCTGTAGTAGAAGAAGTAGCTGGTGCCGAACTCCTGGACCAGACGTTGGAGCACGGCCTGACGATTGTGCGCCTGCATGGAATCGTTCAGTTGCAGAAACCGCTCGTACCTCTCGATAGTCCGGCGATTTATGTTGAGCTTGCTCAGGTCCGGCTGCTGGTGCCGCGAGCCATAGTATATCAGCATCGCCTCCTCATAAAGCGTCGGGATCTCGCGATATCCGAGGTCCTCGAGGCGTCCGATGTTCGCCGCAACCTTGTCCACCTGGCCGGCCAGCAGGTAACAGGCCATGAGATACTCGAATGCCATTCGATTCCGGCCGTTCTGCTCAAGCAGCCCCGTCAGCATCTGCGCGATGGATTCTCTGTCGAGCCTGCCGTCATCACGCCGTCGTATGTACGAACGGACCTGACGAATGTAAGCCGCCTCGTCGGGCCCGAATCCATTCTCCAGGCTGCTTAGCATCGAATCGGCTCTGTCCCGGCAGAGCAGGTCCTTCTTCAACGCGTGGAGATATACGCGAGCGGTATCTTCCTGCCCTTTGATAATGTTGATCCAGGCGAGCTTCTCGAGCACGAGCCCGAGATTACCTTGAGTCACCAGGAACTCGGAGGCCAGCTTCTGGGCAAGGTCCACGTTCCCCAGCTCGAGGAAGGCATCACACATCTTCACCTGTGTCATGCAAGACTCGTCTTGCTCATGCGTGAGAAGCAGCGCATGCGGATTCTGCGGGAAGCACAGCATGTCGTAGCCCAATCGGCCGGCACGGAACAGAGCTCGATCGATATCATGATTGCAGTAGATATTGTACACATTCGTCGGCAGGCGCTGGCCGAGCTCGAGCACTTCGGACCATCGCCCCTCGCGGGAGAGAGCATTCATCACGATGATTTGCCTGTGGATCTTGTCGCAGCTCAGATACAAACCGAGGGCCAGGACTGCGACAGGAGCAGCAGATAGTGCGAGCCTCTTGAGATATGCCAGGGACACTCTGGCGGACCTGCGGGTGGCACGAGTCTTGCCGCTCGTCTTCGTGGGACGGACCACATCAGTAGCTCCGCTCCGGCCAGCCACCCTTCGCCATAAGCAGATGAGCAACACTGTGACGGGCACGAAGGCGTACAACAGCACGACCAGAACCCTGGAGAGCGTCTTCAGGCCGGCGGTCCACTCCCGACCGAAAGGAGTCAAGGCCAGGAACGCCTGCTTGGGTGACAGGAAGAACACGTAGTCAGCAAGGACCCAGATGATGACGGCGGTCACGGGTAGTACCACCAAGGCCGGCAGCCAATCTCGACGACGAAGCAGGTAGACGGCGGTCATGAGCGCAAAGATGAAAGCGGCTCCGGCCCCTGCCAGCCAGTAACTGGTCGCGGCCATGAGACAAAAGACCACCATACGAATGGGGGCCCGGTGCAAAGGCACCCACTCAAAGACCAATGAAAACAACAACCCCATGGACAGAGCCAGGCAGGCAGCAAAGGGATGGTCGTAGCGGTTGTACATTAGAAGGATCATGATGGCCGGAAAATAGGGCAGGACGGCCGGACCAGGATGACCGGTATAGACATAATGCCGTCTGGCAAGCTCCCATATGCACAACGCCACCAGCACAACCAACAACGCCCCCAGCCAGGAGTAGTAAAACCCCTGCGAGAGAAATCCGTACAGATAAACGGTCAACCCACCGGGGACACCGAGCGAATCCCTCAGAGACTGCCAGCCGGCCGCGAACACGGGGACATCCAGCACGATGGTGCCAAAGCCGTCGTAGATCAGGTGCGGCTGAACAAAGAGCCACAGGTAAAGATAGCAGAGCAGAAAGAATACGAGACTGAGCCAAACCTGGCCTTTCGTCCGTAGTCTTTTTCGATCTTGCGAAGCTGCCATGGCTGTGTTCTGTCGCCTACTCCCGCTCTGGCGAAGGATCGGTCTTGCCGGCCTTCGGAGTTGCCGCCGTAAGGGGAATGTCAACAACAGTGGAGGCTTCCGCGCGGGCGGCACGGGCCAGCGAGACTCTTCCCGCCTTCACCCTGCTCTTGACCAACTCGGGGACACTGTACGTTTCCAGCAGGGAGTCATAGTACGCGGGATCGCGTTGCGGCAACACGAACGGTTTGTGTGCCTTACCACCGTCGTCGACGTAGCTAAGATACGTCCTCGTGAAGAGGCCGCCCTGGCGCTTGCTGCTGAACGCGATCCACCGGCTGTTGCTCGACCAACTGTGCCACGATTCGGAATACTGGCTATTGACTGCCAGACGCTGATAGTTCCGCGTGGCCAGGTCCATCAGGTACAGGTCGCTGCCGGGCTGATACGCCGGAAAACAGCCATACTCACACATGCAGAAAAGCAGGAATCGGCCGTTGGGCGAAATCCTGGGCAGCAATATGCTCAGACCGGTCTGCTCCGCCGAGAGCACAGTCTCGACTTCGCCCCACTGATGGTTCTGCACATCATAGCGCACGCGACAAAGGTCGTACTTGAGCTTGTCGTAGTTCTCGGGGGGGACTCTGTCGCGGTCCTTCCACGGTACGGGTGCGCTGCAAAAGTAAAGATACCGGCCGTCCGGAGACCAGGCCGGGTAGGTCTCCAGCCGGTCCTTTTGGGCCAACGGAGCGGGACAGACAGCCCGGTGGTCCTCCACCGAGTAACAGACCAGCGCGGAGTCGAGGTCCACCACGTCGCGCACCTCCAGCCGGCCGGCGTGAAAGAACTGGCGCACCTCGTTGATCGAATAGACGGCCAACGTGCCACTGGGATGCCATGCCGTGTAGCCCCACTTCGACCCGATCTTGCTGACGGCGCCGTCGCGGACCAGCAGCGTAGAGCTTCCGTACGCCGCACTGCGCAGACCGATCGTCATCGTGTCGGAATCATTGCCGGCAAAACTGTGGCAGTTGAGACAGCCCTTTTCGAAAGACCTGCCATGGAGAACCAGCGACTCGTCATAGCTGGCGAGACTACGCTGATAAATCCCGATATCTTTCCACCAGTTATATACGGGCTTCATGCGCCGATACACGACGTAGCCATCAATATCGTCCTGCGCGACCGTGTTCGATATGCTTCGGAACTTCCTCCAGCCGTGCTCCGCATCCCGGACATAGACGTCGAAGAGAATCTGCTTGCCCTTGTTGGCTCCGAGCAGAGCCCGCCACGGTCTGGGAGGAATGCGCACCTGGCCCGTCCTGCTGGAGATATCAATAGCCCGGCCACCGTCGGCATGAATCCTTGCGAAGTATTGCTGTCCCGGCTCGAGAATCCGGAAATTGAGCGGGGCGATATTGGCAGGGATGACGAGATTGGCGTAATCGGGGCTTACTCTCGGTTCCACGGCGACTTCGGCGTATGTTTCGGTCGGCTTTGGCGTGCTCGAAGCAAGCCAGAATCCCGCCAGGATCGTGACGCCGCCAACAACCGCTGCCACCCGTTTCATGCCACCAGAATACCGTGCCGACACGTGGACGGCCAACGCCAACTGCAAATTCTCTTCGCCGGCATCTGCCTCGGCTGCGGTCCCCTGTATCCTGGGACATCCGGCTTTGGCTAACCTGAAGAATCCGGGCGCACCGCACCAGCCGGCGGCTATTGCCGGCTGTTGGCGGAAGCGGCCTTGAGCGTGTAGTCGCCGGAAAGCCGCCGGCCGTCGGGACACAGGCAGGTGGCTTCGAGGATGTAGGTCTTCGTGGGGTCGGCCCGGATGTCCAGCTCGAATTCGTACGCCCGCAGGAAATCCCGCCAGTACTTGTTGTTTTCGACCGGCCCGGTCAGGTCGAAGTCCGGCCACAGGGTGATTCTCTGGCCCTTCGGCTCGGCGGAACGCGTGACGTATTCATACAGCTCGAAACGCAGAACACCCGGCGCCTTGACCTGGGAGCCGAAGGCGTCCAGCAGAGTGATGTAGACATCCAATGTTGTCTCCGGCTCGGCGCCGGACTTCGGCGCGCCCGGTCGAGCCGCGGGATTGGAAATCTCGCTCAACGGAAGGATATTGACCTTTGCCGGCGCAAAGCCCGTGGAGACGGACACGGCCGGAGCCTCTGCCTTCTGCTCTCTGTCCTCCGCTCTCGGCGCACGCGCCTGCGGCTGGGCGCACCCGGAAAACACCACAAGGCAAAACAGAAAAACGGTGAAACCACCGAGGCAACGCATAGGCGAGCAACTAAATCGTAAATCCGCAATCGTAAATCGTAAATCCATTTACAGGTCCTCGTCGAGGATGTGGCCGAGGCGGCGCTTTTTGGTTCGCAGGTAATTGAGGTTGTGCTTGCTGGGCTTGGCCCGCAGAGGAATCTGCTCGACGATCTTGATGCCGTAGACTTCGAGCCGGCTCACCTTCTTGGGATTATTCGTCAGAATCCGCACGTTTCGCAGGCCCAGGTCCCGGCAGATTTGCGCCCCGATGCCGTAATCGCGGCGGTCGGCGGCCAGCCCGAGCTTGAGATTGGCGTCCACCGTGTCCAGGCCCTGCTCCTGGAGCTTGTACGCGCGGAGCTTGTTGGACAGGCCAATGCCCCGGCCCTCCTGGCGGAGATAGACCAAGGCCCCTTTGCCCGCCTGCTCGATCATTTTCATTGCCGTGATGAGCTGGTAGCCACACTCGCAGCGCTGCGAATGGAACAGGTCGCCCGTCATGCATTCCGAATGGACCCGCACGAGCACGGGCTCCGGATGCTCGATGGGCAGGCCCTTCGCGTCGAGGTCGCCGATCCCGCCCTTGCACAGGGCCAGGTGCGGCTCCGGCGACGTGATGCTCTCGTAGCCGATCAGCTTGAACTCGCCGTAGTCGGTGGGCAGACTGACGGACTCGAATCGCTTGATCTGGCTCTCCCGCTGGAGGCGGTACTCGACAAGTTTGGCAATGGAAGTGATCTTCAGTCCGTGGCGCTTGCAGAACTCCAGCAGTTCGGGGACCCGCGCCATGGAGCCGTCTTCGTTCATAACCTCACAAATGACGGCGGCCGGTTTCAATCCGGCTAACCGTGTGAGATCGACGCCCCCCTCCGTCTGTCCGGCGCGGACCAGGACTCCGCCCTCGCGGGCCCGCAGAGGAAACACATGGCCGGGGCGGGCGAGGTCCCTCGGCATCGCGGCATCGCGGATAGCTACCTGCACCGTATGGGCGCGGTCGGCCGCACTGATGCCCGTGGTAATCCCCTCGGCCGCATCGACGCTGACCGTGAACGCCGTGCCGAAGCGGGCCGTGTTATCGAGGGTCTGCGGGTACAGGCCCAACGCGTCACATTTTTCCGCCGGCAGCGGCAGACAGATCAGGCCGCGGCCGAACTTCGCCATGAAGTTGATCGTCTCCGGCGTGACCTTCTCGGCCGCACAGACCAGGTCCCCTTCATTCTCCCGGTCCTCCGCATCCACGAGAACGATCATCTTGCCCTGCCGCAGGTCCTCCAGTATCCCCGATATCTCGCTGAACTGTTCTGTCGTATCCTTATCCTGTGCCATCCAATCGAGAGCCTGCAAATAAACGCGTTATGACGGAAAACTTCCCGGGTCCCGGCGGCAGCAGCAAGCGCGGCTTGCCGATGACCTGACCATCCGCCATCGCCAAGGCCTGCGGCCTTGACGCTGCCACCCGGATGCTCACCTGACGCAGAATTCAATCGTAATCGGTATATGCCCCAAACGCCGTAGAGACACGAAGTCTTGCGTCTCTATACCCAATCGGCGGTCTTCGGCCTCCGTCTTGCATCATCCGCCGCTGGAGCTTTTGCCCTGGGCCCGTTCGTATTGCTCAATATAGCGACTTCCATTGCGGATGTAAATGAGAGCGGCCAATACGGCGACGCCGGCCGCGGACCACCAGAGCACGCGTGCGAACCAGCGGTAGCCCGGAATGAGCGCCGCCAGCTCGGGGGCTACCAGCACGGCCGTTACCATCATCGACTGAAGGGCTGTCGCCAGCTTGCCGGCCCACACCGGTACGATGTGGATTTGGGAGGTGATCAGGTAAACGACGAGGAACCCGAGCGTGATGAGGATATCTTTGCCGATAATGAGGACCACGACCATCACCGGCAACTGCCAGCCCTCCACGTGGCCACGCTCGGAGACCAGCAAGAGGGAGGCCGAGGTAATCAGCAGCTTGTCGGCCAGCGGATCGAGAAACGTGCCGAGCTTGGTGATCTGTTTGCGATGACGCGCCCAGTACCCGTCGACCGCATCGCTGATGGCCATGAGAAAGAACAGCCCGACGGCAACATAGCGCAAGAGCTCCTGGGTCCTCTCGCTCAATTGGGGGTCGTGGGTATCGAGCATGCAGCCGATGAACGGCGCAATCAACAGGATGCGCAGCAGGGTAATCCGCGTCGGCCAGCTCAGCCTGTAGGCGTCGCGATGGCCGAACCGGCGAATCCAACTGCGCAAATCCTTTTTCCCCATTCTGTAATCCATACGGCACTCCGACGACCGCTCATCATTGCATCCATGGCCTGAAGGATTATACTAAGAGAAGCCGTGGACGCTGACAATAGGGGATTCCGGACAAAGAAACGGCCTACAGGCGTATGCACGATCCGACAGGGCGAAGCAGGCATCATGATCGCAAGGGGTAAACTGGCACAAGCCTATTATGATTCGGCGACGCTGCTGGACGCGGGCGTGCCGATTCTGCGCTCCCTCGACATCATGATTCAGGGCCGGCAGGGATACTCCAAACGGGTCTTCTCGCAAATCCGGGAATCGCTGTCCCAAGGCTCCAGCCTGGCGGAATCGATGGACCGGCATCGCAACATCTTTCCCGAGATGGACCGCATGGTCATCGAAGCGGCCGAGACCGCCGGCTCGCTCGGTGATTCACTGAAAACGCTGTCCCAATGGCACGAATTCATCCATCGAATTACCTGGCGCATGATCGCGAACATGGGCTACCCGCTCTTCATTCTGCACGCCGCGTTTTTCATTGTCTCGTTTCCAGCGTTGTTCCTCGGTCAGATCGGCATCGGAGGCTATTTCGGGAACATTTTCCGGGGTCTGCTGCCCTTCTACGTACCCGTGGCTCTCGTGGTGGCGTCCATACTGCTCAGGGACAGAATCCCCTGGCTGCGACTGGCCCTCGACTGGCTGGTTTTGCGGATTCCGATATTGAATCGGGCCGTATATCATCTCTCCATCTGCCGCTACACCAAGGCGTTCGGCATGCTCTACAAAGCGGGCGTGCCCATCACCGAGTGCACGGAGCGGGCCACCCGAGCCACCGGCAACAGGATTGTCGCGCGGCTCTTCGAAGGGGGAAACGCCAGTGTTCGCCAGGGTGGTATGGCGTCAGCCGGATTTTCGCCGCGGCTTCCCGCGGAATACCGCGATCTATGGCGCATCGGAGAGGAAACCGGTGAGCTCGATAAAACGGTCGATAAGATCGCCGAGATTGCCGCCGACCGCGCCGACCTGTTCTTCAAGGAATTCGCCCGCTGGCTCCCGATCGTGATCTATTTTGTGATCCTCATCGTGACCGTGATCATGATCCTGAAGATGGCCAGGCAGATCCCGAGTTTCTCAGGGAATTGGGATTTCTGAGAACTCCTCGATGAAGACCTCCGCACCATCGGGGACACTCCACAGCTTATCCAGCTTGCCCTCGATGCGGCCGACAATGTTGACCGGCGAGGCGGCCCGAATCTCATCGCCTTCGGAGGCCGGGGTGCGCCCGAAGAAGATGCAGAACGCGCTGCCCGGCGGCCAGTAGCCGAGCGCGCCGGCCTCGACCACTTCGCGCGCCCCGCTTTCGAGACCGGCCTCGACGGGGATGGAGAAGTAAATCTCCCCGCCCCACCGGTTCGCCCGGGCCTCGATGGGAAGAGCCTCCATGATGGCCAGCGCGGTCGCCGTATCGTTCAGCTCGGCCCGGAACTGAGCCTTTCCTGCCGTGATGGTAATCCGTCGCGTCATGCTCCACACCCCCTGACATCCGAGTACGGAAAACGCAAGGCGGACGAACAGAGAAACCTGTCGTCCTCCGTCCTCTTCCTTCAGCCGCTGGTCTGATTCGCGGCCGATTTTTCTCTCTTTTGCGATTTTACGGCGCTAGGGACTTGATGTAAACCGGAACGTTGATACAATTCATCGGATTTCACGAGGGCTGACCAATGGCTGTGCTCAATGTCAATATCGATCACGTGGCGACCATCCGGCAGGCGCGTCGTGCGGACGAGCCGGACCCGGTGTGGGCCGCCGTGCAGTGCGAGTTGGCCGGGGCCAATGGAATCACCGTACACCTGCGCCAGGACCGCCGGCACATTAACGATCGCGATGTGCGCGTGCTCAAGGAAACCGTTGCCAGCAAGCTGAATCTTGAGATGTCCATGGCCGAGCCTATCGTGAAGATTGCCGAGCAGATCGTGCCGGACCAGGTGACGCTCGTGCCGGAGAACCGGGCCGAGCTGACGACCGAGGGCGGTCTGGATTGCGTCAAGTACAGACAGCGGCTCGCCGAGGTCGTCAAGCGGATGCACAGGAAGGGCATCCTGGTCAGTGCGTTCATCACGCCGGAGCAGGAGCAGATCGCCGCGTCCGCCGAGACCGGCTGCGATGCCGTCGAGCTGCATACCGGCGGATACGCCAATGCCAGGACCGAGCGGGCCGTGAAGAGACGTCTGGCGGAGTTGCAGGCCGGCCGGGATTTCGCGATGGAGCAAAAGCTGATCGTACATGCCGGACACGGGCTGACGTACCGCAATATCGCCGGCGTCGCCCGCATTACGGGGCTCTGCGAGTTCAATATCGGTCACAGCATCATCTCCCGTGCCGTGCTGGTCGGAATATACGAGGCCACGCTGGAGATGATCGAGTTGATAGATAAGTACGGAACGGATCGAGGGTGAGGCGTCAGGATTGACGGTTCACAATTGGCTATTTACGATCCGAAGGCAAGCCCGGAGTAGATGGCACCCCTTCATGCAATCATGTCTGGCACGGGGAGGCCAAATCGTAAATAGTCAATCGTAAATAATAAATGAGGAGATACAGAATGTTCACAGGGGCCATGGTGGCGCTGGTTACACCGTTCCAGGGCGGCAAGGTCGATTTTGACACGCTCGACGAATTGATCGAATTCCAAGTGGAGAACGGCATCGATGCGATCGTGCCGGTCGGCACGACGGGCGAGTGCCCGACGCTCAGCCATGAGGAGCACAAGCAGGTCATCGAGCGGGTCGTCAAGACCGTCAACGGCGGCACGCGGGTCATCGCCGGGGCCGGGTCCAACAGCACCGCCGAGGCCATCGAGCTGACGGCCTTTGCCAAGAAGGTCGGCGCCGACGCCACGCTGCAGGTGTGCCCCTACTACAACAAGCCCACGCAGGAAGGATTCTACCAGCACTTCAAGGCCATTGCCGACGAAGTCGATCTGCCGATCGTGCTCTATAACATCCCCAGCCGCTGCGGAGCGGGTCTGACGCCCGAGACGGTTGCCAGACTGGCCGAGCACGACAACATCGTCGGCATCAAGGAGGCGACCGGCAGCCTCGACCAAGCCAGTGAGATCGCGATGCGGTGCGACATTACCATCATCTCCGGCGATGATTCCCTCACGCTCCCGTTGGCTTCCGTGGGCGCCAAGGGCGTCATCAGCGTCGTGGCGAATATCGTCCCCGCCGACGTCAAGGCCATGACCGACCTGATTCTCGAAGGCGACCTCGTCTCCGCCCGGCAATGGCACCGCAAGCTCTTCGTCCTGAGCAAGAACATGCTGACGCTGGCCACCAACCCGATCCCGATCAAAGCCGCGCTGGCCATGCTCGACATGTGCTCCGAGGAGCTGCGTCTGCCCATGACCCCGCTCGAAGACAGCAAGAAAGCCGCCCTGCGCAAGACCCTCCAGGAATACGGCCTGCTGGGCTGACAAAATCAGTCTCGGTCGATGCCCTTCTCTTTGACCGATTCTAATTGGTGCCCCCGTTGACCCGCCACCGTCAGGCCGGTATACTGTTGTTTAACGGGAGTATCGATATGAAAGAGATGTTTACCATCGGCCATTCCAACCACACGGTCGAGCATTTTATTGGCCTGCTTACTACTCACAACATCTCGGCCGTAGCGGATGTCCGATCCAGCCCCTATAGCGAGTACTCGCCACAATTCAATAGGGAGGCGATACAACAGAAGCTGCGAGACGCCAACATCGAATACGTCTTCCTCGGAAGGGAACTTGGGGCACGCCGGACGGAGGAGGACTGCTATGTCAATGGTCAGGCGGTGTATGGTGCCGTCAGGAACCTACCCGCCTTTCGCAGCGGTCTCAATCACGTTCTCGAAGGCATCGAGCAATACATCGTCTCACTCCTGTGCGCCGAAGCTGATCCGCTGGCGTGTCACCGAATGATACTGATTTGTCCCGAGCTGAAGATGCTTCGCCCTGATATAAAGATCATCCACATCCTGGGAGATGGAAGTCTGGAATCGCACGAAGAAGCGGAACAAAGACTAATCCGATTGCACAAGCTGCAACCGGAGCTATTCGGAGAGCTGACCTCCATGTCCGGTCTCGTCGAGAGAGCGTATGATATGCAAGCCGAGCGGATTGCTTATAAGAGGATGTCGGTGGAAGCATGAAAATCTTCACCATTGGCTTCACGAAGAAATCCGCCGAGGAATTCTTCTCCCGGCTCCAAGATGCGGGAGTACGCCGTGTGGTGGACGTGCGCCTGAACAACACATCGCAGATCGCTGGCTTCGCAAAAGCTCGAGATCTGGTATTCTTCCTCAAGGCCATTGCAGGGATTGACTACATCCATGTCCCTGAACTTGCCCCAACACAGGACATCCTTGATGATTTCGTGAAAGCGAAGGGAGCATGGAGCGAATACGAGCGCAGATTCAAACAACTGATGGAGACGCGTCGGATTGCGGAGACGCTGTCCAAGGGACTTCTCGACGGCGGTTGTCTGCTGTGCAGTGAAGACACTCCCGAGCATTGCCATCGACGACTCGTCACGGAGCACCTTCAAGAACTCTGGCCGGATGTGGAGATCGTTCACCTGTGAACCTCACTCGAATTACACTTCTGGCCAACTCATGGAAAAACCAAGATTGGTGTCTTGCAGGCATCGAACCTGCGACGGGCAAATGGGTGCGTCCCGTGACAAGCCTGGAGGATGGTCGCGTCCGACAAAGCGACATGAAAATCGGCGGTTACTTTCCCGAGGTGCTCGATATTATCGACTTGCCCTTGGACACGACCGGCCCTGACTTCGGTTTCGAGAGTGAAAACCGAACGATCCTCCCTGGCCGGTGGTATCTGCACGGACAAGCAACTGCAAATGATCTACTGAAGTATGCGAAGCCGTCCTAATCATGTCCTCCACAACCGTAAGAAATATGTGACCATTGAGGAAATGAAGCAGAAGCCCCTGGAGAAACGGACGACTCTTCAGCTTATTCACGTTCGCGACTTCACCATCCGAGACGCAGCGAGTCCGTCGACTGAAAAGCATAACTGGAAGGGGATGGTCTCGTCAGGGGGACGCAAACTCGAACTCACTATTACGGATCCAGTTTTCTCCGAGAGACTGAACAAAGGGCACAAGCCATCCACACCCTGTCTCCTCACAATGAGTCTGAGCATGCCCTACAAGCCCCCCGAGTGGGAAGAAGACGAGCCGCCGGTATGCTGGAAACTCATCGCCGGAATCATTGAACTCTAAGGTTGGACTCCGTGTTCATAGCCACTTCCGCATCACCGTGCACCTGTGGATAGCTCGGCCAAGAGCTATCAGGTGCATCCTATCGAGTTCTCTCGTGACTACGGTGACAGTATCCTGTTTTCGTCTTTGCCGTGACCACGGCCGCCATCTCAGGGCCTTAGCATCGCTTTTGCGGGCTGCGCGACTCGCGTTCTCCTCAGTGGTTCGGGCTGCGAAATGTCCACGGTTTGCAGGTTCGGCAGTTGGGCTTTCAGGCTGGCGACGGCTCGCTCGCTAACCAGGACGCTCGATTTGATCTGGATCGAATCGAGGGTCTTGATTGGGTACAGATAGGGCAGACCCTGCTCGGTGATCCGGCTGTTGTAGATTTCCAGGGCGCGAAGCTTGGGCATGCCGGCCAACGGTTTCAAGCCGTTGTCGGTCAGACTGGAGCCGCCCTTGACGGCCAGAACCTCCAGACTCGTCAGAGATGCAAGGCGCGTGAGGCCGGTATCGGACTTCCCGGCATTGCCGATGCCGAGCGCCTTGAGCCGGGGCATGGCTTTGAGGTGCATAATACCCCGGTCCGTAATCGTATCCGCAAGCACTGTCAGTTGGATGCGACGATTCATTGCAGTTCTCCCTTCATTCCTGCGGCCTGCCGCCGTAAGCCGCATCTGTGCTCACCCACACCATAGGCTATGATCCTGCCGCCATCGTAAACCGGCCCGCGCCAAAAGGCAAACCATATCGACGATTTAATGGGGCGCACGACAAAAAGTAGCGGTTGAGAGCGTGTGGCTCCATTGGGGCCTCACCTGGGTTTTGAGGGAATCTGGCATCATCTGTCATGTCGAGCGGAGCGCGGCGCGGCCTCCGGCCGCAACCAAAAATGCTTGCTAAAAAAACAAGATGTTGCGCCTTTGCAGTGCAGCGTAGTCGAGACATCTGGCTCCGAATCTCACGTAGCGCCCCTTCGCAGCCAGATATCTGGGACCCCAAACGCGATATTTCGCGTTTGGGAACCTCTCCGCGCGGCCTTCGGCCTTGGTCGAAACGACAAGGAAAGGCCAAGAGCCATCCCGCACTCTTAGCATCGCCGACAGGGTACTGGCCCTGCCACGATTTTGTCGTGCACACCTTTAATCGGTCGTGTGCCAGGTGGCGTCCTGCTTGACTTCGAAGGAGCCGAGACGGGGCTCGATCTCCACGCGGTATGGGCCTCGGGAGGTTCCGCTGCCGTAGCCTGCCTCGCCGTAACCGGCGGCTCTGGGTACTCGCCACGAGTACCGGGCGGCGCCTCACCTATAGGCGAACTGGCCCGACTGAACGACCTGCCCGGCGCTGTTGACGATCTTGAAGCCCGGCTCCGGCGGCTCTTTGCCGTCCTTCTTGGGAGCGCTGCTGTATCGCTCGCCCCCCTGCCCTTCATAATCAAAGTCGACCGTGACATCCGGGGCGTTCCCGAACCTCTTCATCGCCGTCCGGATCTGGAACGGCGGGCCGATCTTGAAGGAAGTCGTCGCGCCGGGCCGGACCTCGAAACTGCCAAGCTGCCCCGCGCCGGCTCTCTCCCTCATGTCAAACGTCCAGCGGCTTCCTGCCGCATCTTTCTCCGTGAGATCCAATGACACAACGGCGTACCGGCCGGCCGGCAGGCTCAGCTTGCCCCCGAAGCTGCTCAATCGCTGATGGCCGGCATCCGACCAGAGGCCCAGCACGACCTCCTCGTTGCCGAGGTCAAGTTGGCCGAATGCCGGTTTGGCCTGCCGCAGTTCAATCGTGCCGCCATCCTGGGCCACGTCCATGCTATAGTAATTCCCATCCACTTTAATCAGCTTGGACAAGGGCATGACCTCGGAATCGCCGGTCTTGCCGTAGTTGAATTGCGAGTCGCCGTTGAGGTCTAGCGCCAGCACATCGCACCCCGGGTCCCGGCTGTCCACCGCCGGCGGCACAAACGACTCGTTGAATCGGCCGTCAAAATCCAGGTCCACCAGGGCGATCCTGCGCGTCTTGCCGTTCAGAAGGAGCTGCCCTTCGCGATAGAACGCCTGCCACAATGTGAACCACTCGCCATTGGTGCACTGGACATAGAACACATCTCCGCCGGGGTCGGTGTTCCCCTGCCGCAGATACACAGGACCGAATTGATAGGTCATCGAAAGGACCAAAATCGTCAGTCTCACCCCCAGATACCCTTTCTCATCGGAGAGCAGGCCATCACCGTCCGTATCGAGCCAAAACACCACTTCTCCCGGCGGACGGATGGAGCGATACATGACGCCGGGGATATCCCGGTCCTCCACACGAATGGCAAAGTACGCCGGCTCTCTCGGCGCATCGGCGGGAACCTCCTTCAGTGCCGCCGGCCGGACCCGCGTGGCATCGTACCGCCGAAGCCCCAGAATTCCCGTCGGGCTGCCTCTTATAGGCGGAACCAGCTTCAACTCCGCCTTGGCTACCACCGGCCCGGTGGGGGCAGCAGACGGCAAAG
>Ga0315291_10001879_pt1 | contig 27781 bp, 17 predicted proteins | sample YL17G12_20_MG_FD_203070 | JGI IMG/M metagenome (GOLD analysis project Ga0315291, IMG submission 203070) | Sediment microbial communities from Yellowstone Lake, YNP, Wyoming, USA - YL17G12_20 | ecosystem: Environmental > Aquatic > Freshwater > Lake > Sediment | place: USA: Wyoming | collected...
GCCTGACCAAGGAATGCGCCGAGGTTACGGGCATTCCTTACGTGATGGACGCCTACCGCGAGGAGGCCGAGGCGATCCTCGAAGGCGACGGCCCGGCCGCGCGGAAGGCGGTCTAAGCGGCCAAAGCGCTACGAACTGTGTCCGGCAAAGGCGCGGCCCGCGGGTTACAGCCCGCGGGCTTTCGATTTCTTGCTGCACACGCCGGCAACCCCTGCCGACAGGGAGCCGGCGGCACACCCGCGCGAGCGGCTCAAATGCCAGACGGGTCTCGTGCTTCGAGGGACATGTGGCACAGGCTTCCAGCCTGTGACTCGCGGCCAAGATGGCCGTGCTACTCCTCAACTGATGACTGACATAGCACTCGGCTGAGTCCCCTCGCCCCCGCCAGACGGCTGGGCCATCTGGCCGTTTCAGCGGGCCTTTCTTGGCTCCATCGACCGCAGGAAGGCGGATTGGTCTCAAGCGTACATGCCCGCCGTTGTGGCGGTGGTTTCGCCTTGGGATCACCTGGCGAACCTGGTGAAGAAAAAGTTCCGCGTGGAGAGTCTGCCGCGGGAGAAAAAGGTGCTGGTCTGGCGGGACGATCTTACGAACGAGGAAGAGTTGGTGGCGGCCGTGAAGGAGGCGGGGATCGAGTCGATTGAGATCCGCAGAAGGAAGGTCATCGAGGAGTGGGAGGAGTAGGGAAATGCTGAGGGCTGAGTGCTGAATGCTGAGTGCTGAATGTCGAGCAGCGGATGAATGGTGAGCGGGGGAGGGTCATGCGAGTTTAGGCCAGGGCCTTGTCGGAGATGTCTTTGCGGCACCAGGCGCCGAGCCAGCGGATACACTTGACGGCCCGGTAGGCATTGAGCTTGGCGTGGGCGATGTTGGTGCCCAGGGCAGTGACGCCCAGCACCCGGCCGCCGGTGGTGACGATGCGACCGTCGGCGGTGGCCGTGCCGGCGTGGAAGACCTTGGTGTCGGGCAGTTTCTGGGCGTCTTCCAGGCCGCGGATGGGATGGCCCTTGCTGTAGCTGCCGGGGTAGCCCTCACTGGCCATGACCACGCAGACGGCCGGCCGCGGGTCCCAATCCAAGGGTGCGAGCTGGTCGAGGCGCTGCTGGACGGCCGCTTCGAGCAGGTCGACCAGGTCGGTCTTCAGCCGCATCAGCAGGGGCTGGCACTCGGGATCGCCGAAGCGGGCGTTGTACTCGAGCACTTTGGGTCCCTGGTTGGTGATCATCAGCCCGGCGTACAAGACGCCGCTGAAGGCCCGCCGCGCCCGCCGCATGGCGTGCACGGTGGGCACCAGGACGTGCTGCTCAATCCAGTGGAGCATCTCGTCGTCGACCAGCGGGGCAGGGCAGTACGCGCCCATGCCGCCGGTGTTGGGGCCGGTGTCGCCGTCGTGGGCGGGTTTGTGGTCCTGGGCGGGCTGGAGGGTGACGATGGTGCGGGAATCGGTGACGGCCAGGACGCTGGCCTCCTGGCCGTGGAGCCGCTCCTCGATCACCAGGCGGTTGCCGGCCTCGCCGAAGACTCTCTTGCGGGCGATCATGTCGACGGCGCGGACGGCCTCGTCGCGGCCGGAGCAGACGATCACGCCCTTGCCGGCGGCCAGGCCGTCGGCCTTGACGACGACGGGGACGTCCTCGCGGTCCTTGAGGAACTTCAGCGCGTCACCCGCGTTGTCGAAGGTCTGGTATTCGGCCGTGGGGACGTCGGCGCTGCGCAGCAGGTTCTTGCAGAACACCTTGCTGGCCTCCAGTTCGGCGGCGGCCTTGCCGGGGCCGAAGGCCCGCAGCCCGGCCTCAGCGAAGGCATCGACGATTCCCATAGCCAGGGGGGCCTCAGGCCCGACGACCGTCAGCCCGACGTCGTGCTGCTGGGCGAACTTGATCAGGGCGGGGAAGTCGTCGGCGGAGATGGGGACGTTTTCGGCGTCGGCGGCGGTTCCGGCGTTGCCTGGGGCCACGAATACCCGCTCGGCCCGGGGACTTTGGGCGATCTTCCAGGCCAGCGCGTGTTCGCGCCCGCCGCTGCCGACGATCAAGATGTTCATGCCGGGGAGTCCTTGCCGCTTGCGGATGATCCAAGAGACCGGCCCGATTTTATGGCGAAGCGGCAGAGCAGGGAAGGGGGACAGCGTGCGTGGCAAGTTCTCCTGGCAACTCGGTGCTAGGGGTGGCTGGGGTCGAGCGGAGCGAGCCCCCAGAAAAGCGGCCTGGGGGCAGCCTGCGGCTGACCACCAGCCACCCACTCATCCGCCAGGAAAACTCGCCAGACACGGGGCAGCCGGTTGCTGGAGTGGCCGAGAGCGATTTGCTAAACTGATCGGCTGCGGGCTGGGTGCAGGCGATCAGTCGAACGTGAGTTCCATGGCGGACGAAGGGCGACCAGAAAGTCAGCAGGCAACGAGGCGGCAGCAGCCGGCGACGGAGCGCGGGCGTCGCGGCGTGCTCCGCGCGATGTTCGGATCGCTGGCGGGGCTGGGTTTCACGGCGTTGGGGGCCGCTGCGGGTCTGTGGACGGCGGGGGCCGCCCGGTTCATGATGCCCAACGTCATCACCGAGCCGTCGAAGAGGTTCAAGGTCGGGTTCCCCAAGGATTATCCTCCGGGCCACGTGGAGACGAAGTACAAGCCGCGGTACGGCGTGTGGGTGGTCCACGGCGAGTACGGGGGCAAGCGACAGGTTTTCGCCCTCTCGACGGTCTGCACGCACCTGGGGTGTATTACGTTGTGGGAGGAGAGCCGGCGGCAGTTCAAGTGTCCGTGTCACGGCAGCGGGTTTGACGCGGAGGGGGTGAACTTCGAGGGTCCCGCCCCACGGCCCTTGGAGCGGTTCGCCATCCGGGTTGCCGACGACGGGCAACTGGAGGTCGACACCAGCCGCGTCTTTCAGGAGGAACTCGGCCAGTGGAAGGACCCTGACTGCTGGGTGGCCGTTTGAATGCCCTTGCGTGTCCGGGAAAAAGAGGACAGGTCCAATTTGCCGGAACGGCCCGAAGGGTGCTTCGCACAAATTGGACCTGTCCCCTTTTTCCTCCCCGACGCTCTCCCAGAGGGAGAGGGAGGTATTGATGTCGCTGGGCGATCGAATCCGCAAGTCGCAGCTCTGGAGGAGCATCTTCCGGCACGCCGTGCCCGTGGACCGGCGGAACCGCGTGCTGGTGGTGCTGAGCAACTTCGTCCTGCACCTGCACCCGGTCTCGATCAAAACGCACGCCGTGCGGCCCGGCTTCACCTGGTGCATGGGCGGGATCACGTTCTTCTTGTTTCTGGTGGAGACGATCACGGGCGTGTTGCTGATGTTCTACTATCGACCCACCGTGGAGTGGGCGTACAACGACATGCTCAGCCTGCGGGACGTGGTTTCGTTGGGGGTGCTGCGGGAGATGCACCGCTGGGGTGCCCACGCCATGGTGATCGCCGTGATGCTGCACATGTACCGTGTCTTTCTCACCGGGAGCTACAAGCCGCCGCGGGAGTTCAACTGGGGCGTGGGCGTGTTGCTGCTGTTGCTTACCTTCCTGCTCTCCTTCACGGGGTACTTGCTGCCGTGGGACCAGTTGGCGATGTGGGCGGTCACCGTAGGGTCGAACATGGTTCGGGCGGTGCCGTTTCTCGGCTACGAGGGGCCGGGGCAGCAGATCCTCACCATCGGCGGCATCGACATGATCACCAGCGGCTCCGATACCCGCTTCGCCCTGCTGGGGTCGCGGGCGGTAAGCGAGGAGACTCTCAACAGGTTCTACGTCTTGCACTGCGTGGGCATTCCGCTCTTGGCCGCGTTCCTGATGGGGGTGCATTTCTGGCGAATTCGCAAGGACGGTGGAATCAGCGGGCCGTTGTGAAGCAGTGGAGAGTGGGGGAGTGGAGAGTGGAGAGTTGAGAGTGGAGAGTTGAGAGTGGAGAGTTGAGAGTGGAGAGTTGAGAGTGGAGAGTAGTGAGTCTGGGGGTGGCAATTCATTGCCACCCAAGTGCCGCACCTGAAAACGTAGGCAGTTGGGGTCGGCCGTTTTCTTTCCAACGCCCGCGGGCTGCGGCCCGTGGGACAAAACACGAAACACCGGCTTCTGTCGTGGCTCTATGCACGCCGGCGCGAGCGAACTGATTGAAAGCACGGCCACCCGGGTGGGCTGGTTCTACCTGATCGCCTCCGCGATCAACGTCGCAGCGGCAGTTCGTTCCTGGCGGAAGAAGCGAAAGCCCACTTGGGCGATCGTGTGGCTGCTGGTGGCCGCGGCGTTCGGCGGGCTGGGCGGCCTGGCCCTCGGGCACAGTCCCCTGGTGGTGATGCCGGAGTCGCTGAAGGCGGCTGTGGACGGTGCGCTGGGGCCGGCGACGTTTTCGTTGGGCTGCTTCGTCACGCTGGTGGTGTTGTACCTGGGCCGGCGGTTTGTCGTCATCCCGGCGGTGGGCTGGGCGGTTTTGAACGGCTCGTGGCTGTTTCTGGGGCTGTCGATGACCGATGCGGAATTCGCCGCCGTCGTCGGCCAGGCGGACAACGTGCCGATCGTGGTGATGGTCTACCTGCTGGCGTTCTTCACCTGGTGGGGTGCGGCCCAGGCGGTGGAGAACGACCAGCGGCAAAAACAGGGATCGCCGCCGCTGGAGAAGGAGCATGGCGAAAAGGTCTTGGTGTGGCCTGACTTGGTGTACACGGAGCTGATTTGCATGGTCCTGGCGACCGCCGTGCTGGTGGGCTGGTCGCTGATGCTGAAGGCCCCGCTGGAGCAGCCGGCCAACCCGGTGGTCACACCGAATCCCTCGAAGGCCCCTTGGTACTTCCTGGGGCTGCAGGAGCTGTTGACGTACTCCGACGCATGGAACGTGGGGATCGTGGTGCCTTGCCTGGTGGTGCTGGGCCTGATGGCCATCCCGTACCTGGATTTCAACAGGCAGGGGAGCGGTTACTACACGATCCGGGAGCGGCGGTTTGCCTACCTGGTGTTCCAGTTCGGTTTTTTGCAGTTGTGGGTGCTGTTGATCCTGATCGGCACGTTCATGCGGGGACCGAACTGGGCCTTCTTTGGGTTGTACGAAGTGCGTGATCCGCACAAGTTGTCTGCCCTGGAAAACGTGAAGCTCTCGGAGTATTTCTGGGTGACGATGCTCGGCCGCGGCGTGCCGCAGGTGCCGGCCGACGCTGGCTTGCCGGCGAAGTTGGGGCACGTGTTCTGGCGAGAGATCGCCGGTGTGGTGTCGACGGTATTATACTTTGTTGCCTTGCCGCCGCTGCTGGGGAGGACGGCGCTGCGGAGTTTCCGCCGCCGGATGGGTTTCGGCCGGTACACGCTGATGGTGTTGCTGTTGCTGGCGATGGCGACGTTGCCGTTGAAGATGTTCTTGCGGTGGACGTTCAGCGTGAGTTACGTGGTGAGTATGCCGGAGTATTTGCTGAACTTCTGAATAGCCTTGTGTGATTCCGGGAAAAAGGGGACAGGTCCAATTTGCCGGAACGGCCCGAAGGGTGCTTCGCACAAATTGGACCTGTCCCCTTTTTCCTCCCCGCCGTAGCAGCGGCCGGCAAGATGAGAGCCACCGAGAAAACTTACTACAGCATCAGGCGGCTGCATCTCTGGATGGCGGCCTCGTCGCTGGCGCTGTTGGCGGTGACGGTGTGGGCGTTGATCGCCGACCACACTCGCCCGTGGAAGCAGTACCAGCGGACGTTCCAGGACCGCATCCAGCCCTGGACGACCCAGGCGAGGATCGCCGAGGAGCAAGGCCGCCAGTCGCCCGACGAGGAGGAACTCGGCCGGCTGCGGCAGGTTCTCAGGCGGCAGCAACCGAGCCTGGGCAAGCGGCTCTTGCGGTTGCCGTTGATCGACGCCTTGGGCCGGCCGCTGGCCGTCGAGCAGATCTGGTTGCCGGACTTGACGATCGACTACAACTTCCGGCAGGTCGCCCGGTTCGATCGGTGCGTGACCTGCCACCAGGGGATCGACCAGACGGAGGCGGGGCGGCCGCGCGAACCGGCACTGCGGCCGGAAGAGGTGGTCAGCGTGGAGCTGACTACTGCGGGCCGGGCCCCGGAGGCGGGTAAGAATGGCGCGGGACAGAAGACACCGCCCTCGCTGGAAGGTGTGTACGGGCTGGCGCTGGCAGACCAGGGGATCCTGGATCAGAACGCGGTGACTATCGAGCGGGTATTGCCAAAGACGCCGGCCGCCGAGGCCAGGCTGATGGCGGGCGACGTGATCCTGAAGATCAACGACCAGGAGCCGATCGATCGGGCAGCGGCGCAGAGGTACCTCTTGGAGGCGGTCGAGCGGGGGCGGGCACCGACCGAAGGTCGGTCGCTTCAGTTGGAGATTCGGCGGGGGTTTCCACAGCCTTACTCTTCGCACCCGCGTCCGGACCTGTTCGTCGGTTCGTTGAGCCCCCACCCAATGAGCGAATTCGGGTGCACGATCTGCCACGAGGGGCAGGGGAGTGCGACGGAGTTCAAGTGGGCCTCGCACACACCGAACGATCCGGCGGAGCGGGAGCGGTGGCGGGGGCAATACGGCTGGTTTGGAGATTCGCATTGGGACTTCCCGATGCTGCCGCAGCGGTTCGCGGAGAGCCGCTGCTTGAAGTGCCACCATCAGGTAACCGACCTGGAGGCCAGCCGCCGCTGGCCGGACCCGCCGGCCGAGAAGCTGTTGGCGGGCTACCAGTTCGTGCGGCAGAGCGGATGTTTCGGCTGCCACGAGATCAAGGGGTTTAACGAGTCGGGCCGGTCGATCGGGCCCGACATGCGGTTGGAACCAAGTTCGCGGGAGGCAACCCGAGGGCTGTCGCCGGGCACGATGCGAAAGGTAGGACCGAGCCTGCGGGAGGTGGCCGGCAGGCTGGATGCCGTGTTCTTGGACAACTGGATTGGCAACCCCCACGAATTCCGCCCCGAGACTCGAATGCCTCGATTCTTCGGCCTACACGAGCATCTCGAGGGTTCCAGCCTGGCGGATGCCAAGCGGTTCGAGGCGGTGGAGATCCGTGCGATCACGGAGTATCTGCTCTCCACCAGCCGGCCGGTCGAGCTACAGGCCCCGCCGCCCGAGGTGACCGAGCGGCCGTCGGCCCAACGGGGTAAGCGGCTGTTCGAGGTGCAGGGGTGTTTGGCCTGCCATAAGCACCGCGATTTCCCCCAGGGCCAAGCCACGCAAGGCGCCGACCTGTCGGAGATCGGCGCGAAGTACAGCAGCCAGGCGGGCGCGGCGTGGCTGGCCAGTTGGATTGGCAACCCGACGCGGCACTCGCCGCGAACGGTGATGCCCAGTCCGCTCCTGGCGGCGGTTCGGCTGGAGGGAGAGAACGAGGACGGCGGCGCCGCCGCGCCCAGGATGACCGACCCGGCCGCCGACATCGCGGCCTTTTTGCTGGAGGGCAGGGGGTGGCAGCCGAAAGCACGCGCACCGCTTAACGATGGGGACCTCGACGAGCTGGCGCTGTTGCACCTGGGCAAGGTCTACGGCGAGAAGCTCGCCCGGCGGTACTTGAAGGAGGGCATTGCCGAGTCGACGACCGACCCGCTGCAGGGGGACGCGGCCGAGTTGCGGGGCAAGATGACCGTGGAGAAGAAGCTCCGCTACGTCGGCCGGCGGACGATCGGCAAGCGGGGCTGCTACGGGTGCCACGACATCCTGGGGTTTGAGGACGCCCAGCCCATCGGGCCGGCACTTACGGATTGGGGGCGAAAGCAGGAGTCGCTGCTTTCGTTCGGGCAGATCGACGAGTTCGTTGGGCCCGCCGTGCCGGCGGGCGCTAAACGGTCCGGTGCCGCTCGTTTAGCGGCGGCCGGCACGGCCGCCCTTAGCGATACCCCTGACCTGGGGTTCTTCCTCGACGCCCTACGGGCACATCGGCGGGAGGGTTTCATCTGGCAGAAGCTGCGGGCCCCGCGGAGCTTCGACTTCAAGACGGCCGCGGAGAAGGACTACAACCAGTGGCTGACGATGGGCCGGTTTCAACTGAGCGACCAGCAGCGCGAGGCGGTCATCACTTTCGTCTTGGGGCTGGTCGCCGAACCGCCGGCGGAGCGATACGTCTATCATTCCGACCCGCGGGAAAAGGCGATCGTCGAGGGCCGCAAGGTGTTGGAGAAGTACGCCTGCGCCCAGTGCCACACCCTGGAGACGGAGCGTTGGACCTTCGAGTTCGACCCGGCTAAGTTCGAGGATCCCCCGACGGTCCCGGACTACGATTTTCTCAGGCCGCGGGTGTCGCCGGAGCAGATGACCGCGTCGCTGCAGACCGATAATCGCGGGCTGGGGTCGGCCGAGGTGGCCGGCATGCCGCGGGTGGATGCCGAGGGCAAGCTGTTGATTGTCGACGAGGATCAGGACGAGCAGGGCAGGGCGGTCTACCAGTACAGCTTCGCGTTGTGGGAGCCGGCGGTGATCCACGGCCAGGTGTGGACGGTGGGCGGGGCCAGCCCGCTGGTTTGCGGCCCGGAGATCGTGGAGGGCCGGCTGGCTGCGGGACGTGTGGACGTTGGGGAGTGGGGTGCGCGGCTGACGGGGATCCGTCCACCGGTGGGCGGGGCGCTGGCGCGGCTGCTCTACCCGGTCACGCTGGCCGAGGCGAGGGCGTCGGGCAGGGGTCCGCTGGAGGGCGAGGCGTGGGGCTGGCTGCCGCCGCCGCTGGTGGGCGAGGGAGCGAAGGTCCAGCCGGCCTGGTTACACGTCTTTCTCCTGGCGCCGGAGCGGATCCGCCCGTCCAGCGTGCTGCGGATGCCGCAATACAATATGTCCGCGGAGGAGGCGGGCAAGCTGGTGGATTACTTTGCGGCCACGTCGGGGGTCGAGTTCCCTTACAGTTCGCACGCCCGCAGCCGCAGCGGATACCTGGAAGAGATGGAGCGGCAGCGGCCGCACCGGCTGGAACAGCCCCTGAAGCTGCTGACTGCCAGCGGGACGGATTGCGTCAAATGTCATTTGATCGGCGATTACAGGCCGGGCAGTGGGGCAGGGGCGACCTTGGCGCCGAACCTGGCGCGAGTCGGCCGGCGGATCCGCCCGGAATACCTCCGCCGCTGGCTGGCCAACCCCAAGACGGTGCTGCCCTACACGCCGATGACGGTCAATTTTCCACCGGCTGGTCCTCCGTTGGAGCCAGAGCTGTTTGGAGGGAACGCCGCCGAGCAACTCGACGCAGTCATGGACTTGTTGCTAAACTATGACCGGTACCTGGGAGGTCGAACGTCGATTCGGCAGTTGGTGCCGCCGGGGATCCCAGCGGCGGCGAACCGATCAGGGGGAGACTAATGGCAGGCGGAAGAAGGAAGCTTGCGGGAAGAGCAGGACTGGTGTGGAGTGGTTGCACCTTCCAGTGCGGATGGAGCATCTCGTTTAGCGGGCGGGCTTGCCCGCCGCGGAATCTGGCGGGAATGGCAAGCCGCTGCGCGGCGGACAAGGTAAGCCCGCTAAATGGTCAACCATGCCGACGCCGCGGAGTAGTGTTGAGCACGAGACGGTTTGATGGCGGGTGAATTCAGCCGACGGAGATTCGTGAAGGGGGCGGCCGCTGCGACGCTCGGCGCGGCGGCGGGGTTGTCGGTGCCGACGATCGTGAAGGCCGCGGCGGCGAACACATGGGGTGATTTGGTGGCGCGCTTCGTGTACGACGGGACGGCACCACCGCGGAAGAAGCTGACCGTCGACAAGGACGTGGAGTGCTGCGGCAAGTTCGACATCCGCGAGGAATCGCTGATGGTGGGCGAGGACCGGGGGCTGGGCAACGTGTACGTTTACGTCCGCAGCCGAGGAGTGGCCATCTGCCCCGAGCTGGAAGAACGGGTGGAGAAGCGGGTGTTGCTGGACAACCGCGACTGCATTTTCATGCCTCACTGCATGAAGATCTGGTGCACGAAGCAGGAGTACCACATCGTCAATTCCGACCCGGTCAGCCAGAACGTGACCTTTACGCTGCTGAAGGGGCGGACTTCGGCCAGCATCGTGCTTCCCCCCGCTCCCCAGGAGGGTTGGGAGGCCACGTGGAAATTCCCCTGCGAGGAGACGTTCCCTGTCCAGATCAAATGCTCCTACCACCCCTGGGAAGAGGCATACGTATTGCCGCGGGAAAACCCTTATGGAGACATCTCCAAAATGGACGGTACGCTGCGGATCTCCAAGTTGCCGGTCGGGCAGTGGGAGTTTCAGGTATGGCACGAGAAGGTAGGCTACCTGGACACGCCGGCCTGGAAGAAAGGCCGGTTCAAGATGACCATTATGCCGGGTGTGAACGACCTGGGGACGATCAAGCTGGCCCCGGCGACCTTGGTGAAGCAGTAGGAGGGTGCTCTGAATGCTGAATGCTGAACGCTGGACGCTGAATGCTGAACGCTGAATGCTGAATGTGCCGATCATCAATCATCAATCATCAATTATCAATTATCAATCATCAATCGCACAGTGGGGTTGCCCAGTCGCGCGGGTGGTTCTGCTGTGCGCGTTGCCAGTTGTGGCCGGCTGTTCGGGTTCTGGGCCGATGCAGTTTCGGCTGAACACGGAGGGGCGTGACCCGAGCCAGATCAGCCCGGCCCAGCAGGAGGCGATCGTCGAAACGCTGGCGAGGCTTTTCGGCACGCCCGAGGAGCCCAAGGTCCCGGAGGGCGTCGATCTGCGAATGGAATTGTTGCAGACGGCGGCGGGTCCGGTCGGACGCGATGCCCAGGGGAACCGGCGGGGCCTGTATCGGCGGTATTGCGCGGCCTGTCACGGGATTTCGGGTGACGGGGCGGGTCCGCTTGCCGCACTGTTGAGCCCCTATCCGCGCGACTTCCGCAACGGCGTGTACAAGTACACGTCCACTGCCTACGGGGCGAAGCCGACCTGGAGCGACCTCGATCAAGCGCTGCGGCGGGGGAATCCGGACACGGCGATGCCCTCGTTCGACCTGTTGCCCGAGCGGGATCTCAGTGCGCTCATGGAATACGTGAAGTACCTGAGCATCCGCGGCGAGACCGAGTTGTACCTGCTGCGGCTGGTGGTCGATGAGGATGAGTATCTGCCGCTGGACATGCAGTTGGTGATGGAGGAGGGGGTACTGTGGACGGCCGGTCGCTGGGCGGAGGCCGCGGAGAGGATGGTACGGCCGCCGCACCCAGAGGGTACCCGGCCGCCGGCGGACATGGCGGAGCAGCTTGCCGCCTCGATCTCCGCCGGCCGGCAGCTCTACTTGAGCGAGAGCGCCAAGTGTTTTCAGTGCCACGGGCAGGAAGGCAAGGGGGACGGCGAACAGTCGGAGCTGTACGACGACTGGAATACGCCCAAGATCAACCAGAATCCGGCCTGGTTCGCGCTCCCCATTGAGCGGCTGCGGCCGCGGGATTTCACGCGGGGGGTGTTTCGCGGCGGGAGTCGACCAGTCGACCTGTATTGGCGGGTGCATAAGGGGATCAACGGCACGCCGATGCCTCCGGCGGGGCCCAGCCCCGGGTCGGCCGGCGCGCTAAAGCCCGAGGAGATCCGGCACGTCGTCAATTACGTTCGTTCTTTGGGACCCTACAAAGCCGCGATTGGTGGTGGCGCCAAAGGACCGTGAAAACTGCTCGGTCGTCGAACTGGGCGCGACCGCCGGTCGCGGCCCTGTGGATCGGGGGCACGGCCAAACCACTTTGGCCTTGGCCCCCCGCTTTCTTCAAATGGCGTGCCGCCCTATACTTGGGGTAGGAATACTCTCGCTCTGCCGGGGCGAGCACTTATGGGGGGGCATGACGGCGGGGCCGGGGAGGCCGGAACAGAGGTCTGGTCCTTCTGCGCGGCCCCCGGAAGTCCGTTCGATGCAGAGGGGGGGCTCTTAGGAGCGGCGGCAGCGATGGAAGGTGCGGGACGCACTACCTGGCTGAGAGCAGTGCTTGCGGCCGCCGGGATGCTGTTGGCCGGGGGGCCACACTGCGCCGACGCCCAGTTCGGGCGGCTGCCGGATCTGGCCCGGTTCGAGCTGGCTGAGGCGGTCCAACTCAACCGGGCCGACAGCACCGTGCTGGCCGACCTGGAACGGGTGAAGGCGCATCTGGACGCCCGGCAGTGGGACGAGGCAGTGGAGACGCTCCGCAGAGTGCTGGAAAACTCGGAGGAGAAGCTGGTGGGCGCGACGGAGCGGCGTTACGTGAGCCTGCGGGACTACTGTCATCTGCAGGTGGCGGCGCTGCCGGCCGAGGCCCTGAAGCTGTACCGCAGCCGGGTCGATCCGGTGGCGCAGCGGTGGTATGAAGAAGGCGTGGCGAAGCGGGATCAACGGCTGTTGTCGAGGGTGGTCGAGCAGGCGTTTGCCAGCAGTTGGGGGGACGACGCGCTGCTGGCCTTGGGCGAGACGGCGCTGGAGCAGGGGGACTACACCTCGGCGCGTTGGTCATGGGAGCGGATCATTCCTCCGCGGCTGCCTGGGGACGCGCCGCGGACCTGGCCCGGGTTCCCCGATACGGACTTGGACCTGGCGGCGGTTCGCGCGCGGCTGGTGCTGGTTTCGATTCTGGAGGGCTCGTCGCCGCGGGCCCGCGACGAGCTGGCGCAGTTTGTCCGGCTGCATCCTGATGCACGAGGTCGGCTGGGTGGCCGGGAAGTCAACTATGCGGAGGCGCTCAGGGCCATGCTTGCCGAGAGTGCGGCCTGGCCGCAAGCGGAAACGAGTCCTGACTGGCCGACCTTTGCGGGTTCGCCCTCGCGCGACAAGATCGCGCCGCAGGGGGTCGACGTAGGCGAAGTGGCGTGGCGGGTCCCACTGCCCGAAATGGCGACTGCCGACGTTTCCACCGTTGTTGGAGGTGGCCCCGCATTGATATCGTTCCCGGCACCCAAACCGAGGCTGGGCTACCATCCGGTGTTTGTCGGCGACCTGGTACTGGTCAACGACCCGGTGGAAATCAGGGCAATCAACATCCGGACGGGGCGGTCGGCCTGGGGAGAGGCCGGTTGGGCCATATATCGCGACCAGCTCGAAGGCGTGCCCGGCGTGGCCTCCCGGCCTGAGACCGCCTTCGGAGCGCCGCAGTTTACGATGACGTTCTTCGACGGGAGGCTCTACGCGCGGATGGGGAGCACGGTGACCAATCAGCCGCAGGGGGAAGCGGGGCTGCTGTCTCGGTCTGCCACGGGGCGAGGGTACCTGGTATGCCTGGACCTGAAGGCCGAGGGGCGGCTGATGTGGAAGATCGCGCCGGAGGAGGGCTGGGCGTTTGAGGGTTCGCCGGTTGCCGACGGGGTGAATGTTTACGTGGGCATGCGCCGCGGGGGGGTGCCGGAAGCACACGTGGCCTGTTTCGATGCCCAGACGGGTCGCCGCGTGTGGCGGATTTTTGTGTGTGGCGCCGAGACGCCCGCCCGGGGCATGTTCCCCCAGAATACGCACAACCTGCTGACGCTCGACCGCCAGACGCTCTACTACAACTCGAATCTAGGGGCGGTGGCGGCGATCTCGGCCCGCGACGGTCGGCTGCAATGGGTCAGCCTCTACCCGCGGGCGCGAGAGGGCAACCTGTTGGAGCTGGCCCCACACTGGGGGCGGGATTTGAATCCGTGTCTGTGCGATCACGGGACGCTGCTGGTGGCGCCGGCGGACAGTCCGCGGATCTTCGCGCTGGATGCCGCTACGGGGCAGATTCTCTGGCAGACTGGCGCGGAAGTCCAGGACGTGCTTCACCTGTTGGGGACGACGGCGGAGGATCTGATCGCCGGTGGGGATCGGCTCTACTGGATCGGCTTGAAAGGAGAAAAGCGGGGCCGGGTGAAGCACGTTTGGCCCGAGGGTCCCGACAAGCTGGGATACGGACGGGGCGTGCTGGCCGGGGAGGACGTCTTGTGGCCGACGCGGGAGAAGATCTACGTGTTCGACCAGAAGACGGCCCGGCAGAAGAAGGTAATCGACCTGCTGCCGCGCGGCTCCAGCGGCGGAAATTTGCTGGTGGCGGGCGGACGGGTGCTGATTGCCACGAGCACGGAGCTGATCGCGCTGGGGCAGCAGGGCGGCAGCCCGCAGGAGCACACCGCCGAAGTGCCGGTCAGTCGTAATTCAGCATTCAGCATTCAGCATTCAGCATTCAGCACTCAGCATTCAGCATTCAGGTAATCGACCAATGTTGCAGGAAGACGACGTCCAAGCGGTGCACGAGCTGAACGAGGCGTACCGGCTGATCCTGGAGCAGTTGTCTCGGGTGATCGTCGGACAGCAGCAGGTGATTGAAGAGCTGCTGGTGGCGATGTTCGCGCGAGGGCATTGCCTGCTGGTGGGAGTGCCGGGGCTGGCCAAGACGCTGATGATCCGCACGTTGGCCGACGCGATGTCGCTGAAGTTCAGCCGCATCCAGTTTACGCCCGACCTGATGCCTTCCGACATTACCGGGACCGAGGTGATCCAGGAGGACAAGCTATCGGGGACGCGGGAGTTGAGGTTTCTGCACGGGCCGATCTTCGGCAACGTGATCCTGGCGGACGAGATCAACCGCACGCCGCCGAAGACGCAGGCGGCATTGCTGGAGGCGATGCAGGAGTACCAGATCACGGCGGGCGGCACGCGGCACCGGCTGAGCCAGCCGTTTTTCGTGCTGGCCACGCAGAACCCGATCGAGCACGAAGGGACCTACCCGCTGCCCGAGGCCCAGTTAGACCGCTTCATGTTCAACACCTATGTGGATTACCCGACGGAAGAGGAGGAGTTTGACATCGTGCGGCGGACGACGGCGGACGTGGAGCCGACCGTGACGCCGACGCTTTCGGGGGAGCAGATTCTGGCCTTGCAGCGGATTGTGCGGCGAGTGCCGGCGGCCGACCACGTGATTCGCTACGCGCTGCAATTGGCGCGGCTGACCCGTCCGGACAAGGGCGCGGCGCCCGAATTTGTGCGGGCGTACGTGAGTTGGGGGGCGGGGCCGCGGGCGAGCCAATACCTGACGCTGGGGGCGAAGGCGCGGGCCGTGTTGCACGGGCGGTTCTACGCGAGCTGCGACGATATCCGCGCGGTGGCGCATCCCGTGCTGCGGCATCGCATCATCACCAACTTCAACGCCGAGGCGGAAGGCGTCAAACCGGACGACGTCGTCCGCCGATTGATCGACACGGTGGCGGTCGAGGAGGATCGGTCGGCCAAGCGTGGAAGATTCCCGGAAGTATTTAGATCCCAAGATCCTGGCGCGGCTTAAGGGGCTGCGGCTGCGTGCCCGGCTGATCGTCGAAGGGTACGTCTCCGGAGTCCATCGCAGCCCGTTTCACGGCTTCTCGATCGAGTTTGCCGAGCACCGGGAGTATGCGCCGGGGGACGACCTGCGATACCTCGACTGGAAGGTCTTCGGACGGACCGACAAGTATTACCTGAAGCAGTTCGAGGAAGAGACCAACCTGATCTGCTACCTGCTGCTGGACACCAGCGAGAGCATGCGCTACCGGAGCCCCGCGGCGGCCATGTCGAAGCTGGAGTACGCCCAGTGCGCGGCTGCGTCGCTGGCCTACTTGATCCTGCAGCAGCAGGACAGCGTGGGGCTGGTCACCTTCGACCAGGAGATTCGGGCCTTGGTGCGGGCCAGCAGCAACCCCTCGCACATGGAACAACTGGTCCGCGTGATGGAGGAATCGATCCCGGAGCGGAAGACGGCCACGGGGGCGATCTTTCACGAGCTGGCCGAGCGGCTGAAGAAGCGGGGGATCATTATCGTCCTGAGCGACCTGTTCGACGACGTGGACGCGATGATGACGGGGCTGAAGCATTTCCGCCACCGCCGGCACGAGGTGGTCCTGCTGCACGTGCTCGACCCGGCGGAGCTGGATTTCCCCTTCCAGCAGCCGACCCTGTTCCGGGGGCTGGAGCAGTTGCCGGACGTGCTGGCCGAGCCGAGGGGGCTGCGCAAGGCGTACCTGCGAGAGTTCAACGGCTTCATCCGCCGGCTGAAGCAAGGCTGCCGGATGCAGCAGATCGACTATGCACAGATGCGGACGGATGAGTCGCTGGAGGTGGCACTGTCGAGTTATCTGGGGTCGAGGAGGTAGGGAAGAGTGGATGGTGGATAGTGGATAGAAAAAGCCGCGCAGCAGGGGGCAGATCGTGGGTAATGGTTGGCGGATAACGGCCCGAACATCGCTGCATCGTGGCGCGAGTGCGTATGGAAGGAGCATCTCTATGAGTGTGAAGGACTATCGCGAGCTTATCGCCTGGCAGAAGGGGATGGATCTGGTGGAAATGGTCTATCGAATGACAGACGGGTTTCCGCGGAAGGAGGTTTACGGGCTGACAAGCCAGATACGTCGAGCGGTGGTCTCGATACCATCGAATATCGCTGAAGGTCAAGCACGCAGCACTACTCGGGATTTTTTGAACTTCCTTTCGATTGCCATGGGTTCGCTGAAGGAGGCAGAGACGCAAGTCCTCATCAGCCAGCGCCTGGGATACCTCAGCGAACCAGAAACGTCAGGGTTGCTGGAGTTGACTGCGGAAGTTGGCCGCGTAATCAGCGGCCTGACGAACTCGCTCAGGCGAAGAAGCCGTTGATCGCGATGCTTGGTTCTTGCCCGCCGATTCTCTGCCAAATGCCGGTCGTGCACTGCCCAGTGCCCGCTGTGCAATACCCGCTGCCCACTATCCACTATCCACTATCCACTATCCACTATCCACCGTCCGGACTGCCTGTTCTCGCTTTCGGCCTGGCCAGCCCATGGCTGCTGGCGTGGCTGGCGGCCGCCGCGGTGCCGATCTTGATCCATCTCTGGATGCGGCAGCGGCACCGGGAGACGCCCTGGGCGGCGATGGAGTATCTGCTGGCCGCGATCCGACGGCACGCCCACCGGATGAGGTTCGAGCAGTGGTTGCTGCTGGCCATCCGGACGCTGCTGATCGCGCTGTTGGTGCTGGCCGTGGCGGAGCCGTTCCTCAGGGACGCGACGTTTGCCTCGGTGGCGGGCGGGCGAACGCACCGGGTGCTGGTCATCGACGGATCGTACTCCATGGCCTACAAGCCGGGCGATAAGAGCCGTTTCGAGCGGGCCAAGGAGCTGGCGAGGCAGTGTGTGGAGGGCGCGCGGCAAGGCGACGCGTTCACGCTGGTGTTGATGTCTTCGCCGCCGCGGGTGGTGGTGGGGACTCCGGCGCTGGAACCCACGGAGATCCTGGCGGAGATCGACGCGATGCAGCTTCCGCATGGCACGGCCGACCTGCCCGCCACGCTGTCCGCCGTGCTACAGGTCGTGCGGAAGACCGGCCGTGATTATCCCCGCCTGACCCGGCAGGAGGTGTACTTTCTGACCGACCTGGGGCGGGTGGGCTGGGCACCGGAACTGACCGGCAGCGCGGAGGCCGAGTTTCGCAGCCGGGAGTTGGCCGAGGAAGCCACGCTGGTGGTGATTGATCTTGGGCAGGCAGACAGCCAGAATCTGGCCGTCACCGACGTCCGCACCAGCGAGCCGGTGGTCACACTCAGCAAGAGCGCCAGCATCCAGGCCAAGGTGAAGAACTTCGGCCCGAGGGCCTGCAACCGGCAGAGGGTGGAACTGTTGGTCGACGGGCGTTCGGCGGGCGAGGCGTACGTGGGAGAAGCGGATGGCGGCCTGCCCGCGGGCGGGGAGGCTACGGCCGCGTTCAGCTACCGGTTCGAGACGCCGGGCGATCACGAAGTGCAGGTCCGCTTGCAGCCGGCGGCGCAGGAGGACGCCCTGGACGTCGACAACCGTCGTTTCCTGGCGCTCCCAGTGAAGCCGTTTGTGCGGGTGCTGTGCGTTAACGGGCGGCCGTCGGGCGGGCCGTACCAGGGTGCCACCGATTATCTGAGAGTAGCCCTGACTCCGGAGGATCAGCAGGCCGAGCGCTCGCCGACGCGGGTGGAAGTGGTCCCCGAGAGTGGGCTTCGGGAGGTTCCCCTGGATCGCTACGACTGCGTTTTCCTGGCCGACGTGACCCAGTTCGTCTCCAGCGAAGCCCAACTGCTCCAGTCGTACCTCAAACACGGCGGGGGCCTGGTGTTTTTTCTGGGCGACCAGGTGAGGAGTGAGAGCTACAACGACGAACTGGGCAGTGACAGGGCGGGCAAGACCCGATTGCTGCCGGCTCGGCTGGCGGCAGTCCAGGAGGCTCCCGAGGGACGGTTCTTCCACTTCGACCCGCTGGGGTATCGCCATCCGATCGTCAGCGCCTTCCGGGGGCGTGAAGGGGCCGGATTGCTGACCACACCGGTCAGGGAGTATTTCAAGCTGATCGTGCCCAAGGAGTCGAAGGCCAACGTGGTGCTGGCCTTCGAGGGAGGAGATCCGGCCATCGTGGAAGAGCAGGTCCAGCGGGGGCGGGTGGTGCTGGTGGCCACCTCGGCCGACATTTCCTGGACGCCCATGCCGCTCTGGCCCAGTTACGTGCCGATTGTCCAGGAACTGCTGACCTTCGCGATGGGAGGGCAACTCCAACAGCGGAATTTTCTGGTGGGCCAGAGCCTGGGAGGGTTGGTTTCCACGCCGGCGGCCGACGTGCCGCTAAGGGTGGGGACGCCCGACGGGCGGAGCGAGCAGGTCCGTTTGCGGCCCGAGGGCGACTACAGCAGTTGGAGCTTTGCGGAGACGATGACCAGCGGGATGTACACGGCCCGCTTCGACGCGCCGGTCTCGCATAGCGAGCTGTTCGCCGTGAACGTGGACACGGTGGAAAGCGATCTGACAAAGCTTACGACGGAGCAATTGCGGGAAGGGCTTTGGTCCGGCATCCCGTTCGAGACCAGCCGGGAGGGCCTGGACGAGGAGCCGGTGCCCCGGATTGGCGGTACCGCCGCAGGGGGCACCACCGCCGGTGGTCGCGGCACGTTGTCTGTGGAGCTGTTGTACGCGGTCCTGGGGCTGGTGTTCCTGGAGACTCTCCTGGCCTGGCGTTTCGGACATCATCCGACATGAGCGGTACGCTGCCAGCTTGGGTGGGACGGCTACTCGGCGTGGAGGCCGGGCACGAGGAAGGTACCATCTGGAGCCTGGAACACAGTTGGAGTTGGCCGCCGTGGATCACGCTGCTGTTCCTGGTTTTCACGGTGGTTTTCGTGGTGGCGATCTACCTCCGCGAGGGGCGCCGGGTCCGCACGCCGTACCGGATCGTGCTGGCAGTGATACGCCTCTGTCTGGTAGCGATCGTGCTGCTGATGGTTGCCCAACTGGGGCTCTCGCTGAAGCGGACGGGGTTACCCTACGTGGCCGTAGTGGTCGATGATTCGCAGAGTATGACCATCGTCGACCCCTACGCCGGCAAGCAGCGGACGGAACTGGAGGAGCGGGTCAAGCAATCCCGGACGGGCAGCTACGAACTGAGCCGGTGGAACCTGGCCAAGGCCCTGCTCACCGAGCGGGACGGGGCGCTGCTGGCGGGGATTGCAGAGGATTACAAGCTGCGGGTCTACTTCCTGGAGGACTCTGTGCGGGGCGTGCGTCCCAGCGAGGCAACCGGCGTGGAAGAGCTGGTGGAGGAAATCCAGGGGATCGAGAAACCGTCGGTTGGCTCGACCCGGCTGGGGGCCGGGGTGCGGACGGTGCTCGACGAGCTCCGCGGCACTGCGCCGGCGGCCATCGTGCTCTTTAGCGACGGGATCAATACCGACGGCCCGACGCTGGCCGAAGTGTTGGCCCGGCGGAAGAGCGTGCCCTTGCTGGCGGTGGGCGTGGGGAGCGACCAGCCAGTGAAGGATCTGAAGCTGAGCGACGTGCTCGTCGACCCGGTGGTATTCGTGAACGACGTGGTGAACTTCGAGCTGAAACTCAGCGGGACTGGTTTTCAGGGAAGCAAGGTTTCTGTGGTGCTGCGGGAGGAGGGCAAGCCCGACGTGCTGGCCAAGATCGACGCAGCGGTCGGTCCGGACGGACAGGCGCAGCAGTTGAGCTTGGTGTACCGGCCGACGGAGGTGGGGCGGTTCCGGTACGTGGTGGAGGTGGAGCCGCAAGAGGGTGAGCTGCAGACGGACAACAATCGCCAGGAGCGGACAGTCGAGGTACACAAGGAGAAGATTCGCGTGCTGTTGGCGCAGGCGTACCCCAGCTTCGAGTTCCGGTACCTGCAGACGATGCTGTTGCGGGAGAAGACGATCGAGCTGAGGTGGGTGCTCCAGAACGCGGACCTGGAATCGAGCCGGCAAGATCCCACGGCACTTCCGGTGTTTCCCGTCCAACGCGAGGACCTGTTCTCCTACGACGTGATCATCCTGGGGGACGTCAACCCGGCAGGGCTGAGCGCCGCGACGATGCAGAACCTGGTGGACTTTGTGGACCAGCCGGGCAAGGGGGGGGCGTTGATCTTGATCGCGGGAGCGAAGTACATGCCCGGGGCCTATCGGGATACGCCGCTGGCTCGGCTGATGCCGATCAAGCTGGGCAGCATTCGGTACCCCGACCCCAGCCAGGCGATCACGGCGGGGTTCGTGGTACAGCCGACGGAGCTTGGGCTGTCCAGCCCGCCGATGGAGCTGGGCGATACACCGGCCGAGACCCGCACGATCTGGCGGAACCTTCCGCCGCTGTATTGGCTGCTGGAGGCACCCGACCTGAAGCCGGCCGCCCGCACGCTGGCCGAACATCCTACCCGCCGCGGCCACGACGGCCGGCCGTTGCCGGTGATCTGTATGCAATACGTGGGGGCAGGCAAGGTGCTGTTTCACGCCACCGACGAGACTTATCGCTGGCGGAAGCGGGTGGGCGACCTGTACTTCGCCAGGTATTGGCTCCAGACGATCCGCTACCTGAGCCGCTCGAAGCTCTCCGGCCAAGGCCGGTCGGCTACGCTCTCGACCGATCGCCGCCAATACACGCGGGGTGAGGCGGTGCGGCTACGGGTGCGATTTGCCGACGAGCGGCTGGCGCCGGAGGAAGACAATGGCGTGACGGTGGTCGTGGAGCAGCGGGGACACAAGACACAGCGGATCCAGCTTCAGCGGACGGGTGCGGGGCGGGGATACTTCGAGGGGGTGATTGAGTCACCTTCGGAGGGTGACTATCATGCCTGGATCGCCATCCCGGAAATGGAGGGCAAGGCGCCGGCGGTCGATTTCGCCGTGGCTGCCCCGGCCGGCGAGTTTGAACGGGTGCAGATGGACCGGACTGCTTTGGAGAAGGCCGCCAAGCAGACCGCGGGGCATTTCTACACGTTCGAGTCCGCCCGGCGCCTGCTGAAGGATCTCCCTGCCGGCCGCCAGGTGCCGATCGAATCACTGCCGCCCAAGCCCTTGTGGAATCGGTGGCCGGTACTGCTGTTGTTCCTGATGCTGGTCACTGCGGAATGGATCCTGCGGAAGGTGGGGGGGATGGTGTAGAATGCTGAATGCTGATTGCTGAATGTCGCCAATCCCAAATCCGAAATCCCAAATCCGAAATCCCAAATCGCCAAATCCCATGTCGCATCCGATCGAGCAGAGGATTCGCGTTTTGCGGGCCCGCGTCCGGCGGCTGGTGGCGGTCTATGGGCTGAGTTGGGTGGTGGCCGTGGTGGTGGGCGCGGTGATCGTGCTGGGCTTGGCCGATTATCTGATCCGTTTCCAGGATCCGGGTCTGAGGGTGATCTGCTCGATGCTGGTGGTGGGGGTGTTGGGGTGGACCGGTTACCGCTACTTGTGTCTGCCGCTGCTTGCCCGCCTGAGCGAAGTCGACCTGGCTCTGCGGCTGGAGCGGCGGTTTCCCTCGCTGGCAGACCGGCTGGTCAGCTCGGTGGAGTTTCTCCGGCAACCGGAAGACGATCCGATGGCCGGTTCTGCGGCGCTCCGTCGGGCGGTGATCTCCGAGACGACTTCGGAGACGGAACGGCTCGATTTCGGCGAGGTGCTCGACCCGCGACCGGCGTTTCGGGCGGCGGTGGTCACGGTGTCGATTTGCCTGCTGGCGGGGGTCCTGGTGGCCCTTGCGCCGGAGGCGTCGGCGACGGCGGTTGCCCGGCTGGTCAATCCCTTCGGCGTCCCCTGGCCCCAGCGGACGCACCTGGAAGTTCGGCCCGTGGTGTCGCGGGTGGCCAAGGGGAGGCCCGTAGAGATCAGGGTGATCGACGCAGAGGGGGCGAAGCTGCCGCGGACGGTCCGGATACATTACCTATTCGAGGGCGCCGACGAGACGGTGACCGAAGACACGCAGGTGATGCACCCCGTCGGCGAGGCCGTGGTTGCCAGGCTCGAACCGGTGCGGCGGTTCTCCTATCGGGCCGAAGGGGGCGACGACGATTCGATGCCGTGGCATCCGGTAGAGGTGGTCGATCCGCCGGGGCTGGAGCCCACCGTGGTCAAGCTCATCCCGCCGGCCTACACCGGCTGGCCGCCGGAGATCGTCCAGGGGAAGGCGATTCGGGCGCTCGTGGGGACGCGAGTGCAGATCTCGGGCAAGACGACCAGGCCGCTGGATTCCGCCGTCTTCTGGCTGGCCGACGGCCGGCAGATCGACGCCGGGCCGACCGGCCAACAGCGGCTGGAGGTCGCCGCGGAGTTCGTGATGGAGAAGGTGGATCAGGCAGAGGAGCCGGGCTCGGTGCGGTTCACGTTGGTCGATCAGGAGGGCCTGAGGGGCGAGGTGGGGTGGGAGATCCGCACGGTCGCCGATGAGCCGCCGCTCGTGACGATCAAACAGCCCAGCGATACGGTTTTCGCTACGCCGCAGGCGGTCGTGCCGCTCCAGGTGGTGGCCAAGGACGATTTGGCGATTCACGAGGTCGCGCTGGTCTTCCGGCCGTCCGATCAGTCATCAGGGGAGGATCAGCCGGGGGAAAGTCAGCGGAAGGAGGGTCAGCCGGCGGAAGGTCAGCCGGAGGCGGAGGAAGCGGTGCTGCCGCTTTATGCCGGGCCCGAGGCGGTCGGCCCGCAACCGGCCGGCGGGCTTTTCCACGGGGCCGAGCCGGGTGATCGCCGGGAGATCGAGCACCGCTGGGAGCTGGCAGAGTTGAGACTGAAGCCGGGTACCGAGTTGACGTTCCACGTCACCGCCGCCGACTACAGCCCGCAAACTGGCCAGAGCCAGCCGCGGCGCCTGATCGTGATCACGCCCGAGCAGCTCCAGCAGCGGATCGCCGATCGGCAGAGCGTGATCCTGGCGGAGTTGGGCCGCGTGTTGAAGATGCAGCAGGGCAGCCGGCAGCAAGTCAAGTCGCTGGAAATCAGGCTGGCGGAGATTGGGCAACTGGAGCAACTCGACGTTGATCGGCTGCAAGGGGCGGAACTGAACCAGCGGGAGGTCGGCACCAGCCTCACCAGCGAGAGCGCCGGCGTGCCGATGCACGTGTCGGCCCTGCTGGCCGACCTGGACAACAACAAGCTCGACAGCCCCGACCTCCGCCGCCGCATGCAGGCCCTGTTGAGCGAGATCGGGCGGTTGGACCGCGAGCACCTGGCGCTGATTGGGCGGGAGCTGACCGCCGCGATCAAGTCTGCCCAGCTCCAACTCCAAGGGCAGGCGGCGGGGCCAGGGGCTAGGGGCCAGGGGCCAGAGGCCGGAGGTCGGGGGCTGGGGGCCAGTCCGAATTACGAAGCACGAATCACGAACGACGAAACGGCCGCCCGCTATCCACTATCCACTATCCACTATCCACTGTCCGCGGCCGGTGAACACCAGGATCAGGTGATCGCCTCGTTGGAGCGGCTGCTGGACCAACTGGCCGAGTGGGACAAGTATCGCCGTTTCCACCGGGAGATCAGCCAGTTGCTGCGGGAGCAGGAGGAGTTGACAAAGCGGAGCAGCGAAGTGGGCCGCCGGACGTTGGGCAAGGAACCGAAGGATCTCCTGCCGCAAGAAACGGCGGATCTGAAGATAGTTGGCGGGCAGCAACTCGATCTGGCCCGCCAGCTTGACCGAAGCCAGCAGCGGATGGACGAGGCGGCGGTGGAGCTCCGCGAGAACGATCCGCTGGCGGCGGAGACCGTGGCCGACGCGCTGGCCGAAGCCCGGCGGCTGGCGATCAGCGGGCAGATGCGCTCGGCGGGCGGGCAGTTGGAGGGGAACCAGATCGGCCAGGCCACCGGACGTCAACGGCAAATTGCCCAGGACCTGCAAGAGGTGCTCGACATCCTGGCCAACCGCCGCGGGGACGAACTGGCCCGGCTGGTCGAGAAGCTCGGCGAAGCCGAGAAAGAGCTGGCCGAGATCGAGCGGAGGCAGGCCGAGTTGTCCAAGAGGCTGGACGAGAACTCGCAAGACGCCGACCAAGCCCGGCGCCGCGGGGAGCTACAGCGGCTCGGCCAGCAGCAGACCGAGTTGCAGCAGGAAGCCGAGCGGCTGGCGCGGCGGTTGGAGCGGCTGCTGGCCGAGCAGGCCGGGCAGACCACGCGGCAGGCGGCGGGACACATGGGCGAAGCCGGGCAGTGCGCTGGGCAGGGGAACTGCCAGGGGGCTTCCCGGGCCGCGGAAGCCGCAGAAGAGGCCCTGCGCGAGGCCCGGCGGCAGCTTGCCGCCCGGCGGCTTCAGGCGGAGGCCGAGTTGGCCGCGGAGGAATTGGGCCGGTTGGAGGAGAGCCTCAAGCACTTGCGAGGCCGGCAGGAGGGGATTCTTGCGGAGACACAGCGTCTTGGCCAGTTGCAGGAGCAGGGCGAATTGACCCGGGCACAGGCGGCCAACCTGGGTGGCCTGGCACGCGAGCAGGGATTGCTCCAGGCAGAGACCGGCCAACTGGGCGACAAGCTCGGCGGGGCGGGGGCGTTCCAGTTGACGCTCTCACGCGCCGCCGGGTCCATGGGGCAGGCCGCCGCGCTGTTGAGCCATTATCAGGTGGGCGCGCCCGCCCAGGAGGCCGAGAAGGAGGCCCTGGGGCGGCTGGACCTGCTGCTGCAGGCGCTGAAGAAGGAACCCGCGTCCGAGGCCGGATCGGGCGGCGCCGGTGGCACCGGCGGCGCCGGCGGTGGGGCAGGGCAGGGGGGCAATCCCGCGGCGTTCCAGATCCTGGCCGAGCTAAAGTTGTTGAGGCTGCTGCAGGAGGAATTGAACCTCCGCACCGCGGAGTTGCAGAAGGCCCTTAAGACCCCAGACGCCTTGACGGCGGAGCAGCGACGCCAGTACGCCGCACTAAGCGAAGAACAAGGCCGTCTGGCCGACCTCACGGCGCAACTGCTGCAAGTTGAGCAGGAGGCCGCCGAGGAAGACCCGGCTGGGTCGCCCGACGTGCGGCCTGACCCCGGCGACGACGAGAGAGGGCCATTGCCGAAGGAGGAGGGAACACCATGAGGAAGACACACGCTGCGATCCTGTTGCTGCTGGCTGCCGCGCTAGTGGCTGCGGCAGTCGGGCCGGCGCCGGCTGGGCCCGAGGATCTGGGCGCCCGCCTCCGCCGCGAGCTCGGTGTGGCGGCGGTGGCCGAAGAGGACAACCCCTTGTTGGAAGTTGCCCGGCGGATGCGCGAGGCCCAAGGGCGAATCGTCCGGAACGATGCGGGCGAGCAGACGCAGGGGTTGCAGCGGCAGATCGTCGCCGACCTGGACGAGCTGATCCGGCAGGCCCGCAAGCGGTGTCAACAGGGCAAGCCAGGCGGCAAGCCGTCGCAGCAGGGCTCTTCCGGTGGCCCGCCGAAGCAAGGCACCAAGGGGACGAAGCCCAGTGAGAAACCGGCTTCGACCGGCACCCAGCGAAAAGACAACGGCCAGCAGCGCAAGCTCGACAAGCAACAGATGCGGACGCTCGTGGAGCGGGCTTGGGGCGTGACGCTGCCGCCGCAACAGCGCAACGAGCTGCGGCAGTCACCCTTCGACGAGTTCCTGCCCAAGTACGAGCTGTTGATCGAGCAATACTATAGGCGGCTTTCGGAGGCAAAGGATGAGCAGTGACGGTAGTTCCAAGTTGTGGGGGAGGGTGGCTGGGGTCGAACGAAGTGAGCCCCCAAACTTCCGGATTTCCGGGGGCTCGCTGGCGCTCGACCCCGGCCACCCCAAGTCGGTTCATCCGAACTTGGAGCTACTCAGTTACCACGGAGGACGACCATGAGGTGGTTCCGCGCGCTTTGCGTTTGCTGCGTGGGGGTGTTGCTGGGCTTGGGGCGACCGGTCGCTGCCGCCGAAGGCCGCGATCCGGAGAGAACCGCCGCCGAGCTGATCACACCGCCGACCGAGGAGGCGATCGGGCGGGGGTTGGCCTGGCTGGCCAAGCGGCAACAGCCGGACGGTTCGTTCGGCTCTGGTGCCTACCAGGGCGATGCGGCCGTTACGGCGCTGTGCGGCTTGGCACTGATGTGCGGGGGGAGCACGCCGGGCCGAGGCCCCTCCGGGGCGGAGGTAAGCCGCTCGGTCGATTACCTGCTGGCCATCACCCAGCAGAGCGGGTTTATTTGCCCGCCGCGTTCGGCCAGCCACGGGCCGATGTACGGCCACGGCTTCGCCACGCTGTTTCTGGCCGAATGCTACGGGATGTCGAAGCGGCCGGAGTTGCAGGAGAAGCTGATCGCCGCGGTGAAGCTGATCATCAACACCCAGAACAAGGACGGCGGATGGCGTTACCAGCCGCTACGTGGCGAGGCCGACATCTCGGTGACGATCTGCGAGGTGATGGCGTTGCGGGCGGCCCGGAACGCGGGGTTGTTCGTGCCCAACGAGACGATCGACCGCTGCATCAGCTACGTCAAGAAGAGCCAGAATGAGGACGGCGGGTTCCGCTACATGATCCCGGAAGGCGAGAGCGCCTTTCCACGCTCGGCGGCCGGGGTGGTGGCGCTGAACAGTGCCGGCATCTACGAAGGACCCGAGATCACCAGGGGGATCCGGTACCTCAGCCAGTTTCGTCCGGAGAAGGGCGTGGTGCGGCGGGAGGCGTACTACGAATACGGCCATTACTACGCGGTACAGGCGATGTGGCAGGTGGGCGGCGAAGACTGGCAGAAGTGGTACCCGGCGATCCGCGACGAGTTGACCCAATGGCCCGGCGAGCACTGTCAGCGAAAAGACGGCTCCTGGACGTCAGGATCGATCTGCAACGAGTACGCCACCGCCATGGCCCTGATCGTGCTGCAATTGCCGGATAACTGTCTGCCGATTTTTCAGCGCTGAGCCATGAACTCCGCAAGCGGCATTCACTCTCCGTTTAGCGGCCGGGTTTGCCCGGCGCACTGGCCGACGGCAAATCAGCGGTCCCGTCCGCGCGCCGGGCAAGCCCGGCCGCTAAACGATCCCCGTGTGAGCCACCTGGCTGGCGTCTTCTCGCTGGTGACCCTACTGACGCTTGCCGCACTCCCGGCCCACGCTCAGCCGCCACTGGCCGTGCCGGTCGACGGCCAGGCGTTCGCGGCCGAGCTGGTCGCGGCCGACGCGAAACGGCAACTGACCCTCAGCACGGGGCAGGGACCGCGGGTGCTGCCGGCGGCGGAGTTGGTCCGTTGGGGAACCTGCGCCGAGTGTGTTCGCGGGCCGGTGGTGGTGCTGGCCGACGGCGGGCTGCTTGTGGCCGACGTGCTGGGCACCGAGAAGGAACGGCTGAAGCTCGACTCCGACCTGTTCGGGCTGCTGGAGTTGCCGCTGGGGCAGTTGGCCGGCGTGGTCTTCGATCCGCCCGCCCAGCGCCTTCGGCGCGACCTGCTGCTCGATCGCCTCGCCCGGGCCACGGGCGAGTCGGACCAGTTGCTGCTGAGTAACGGCGACGAGTTGTCGGGACTGATCGAGGCCGTCGAGCGCGACCGTGTGCGGCTAGGGACTAACGAGGGGCCGGTGGAGATCGAGAGGAGTCGCATGGCTGCGGTGGTGTTCAATCCGCTGCTGCGGCGAGGACCCGTCCGGGAGGGCCTGTGGACCTGGGTGGGGCTGGCCGACGGCAGCCGACTGATCGCCACGGGGCTTCTGATCGAGGGCTCGTCACTTCAACTCACCACGGCCGGCGGGCAGACCTGGAAGACCACGACGAAGGAAATCGTCTGTCTACAGCCCTTGGGCGGCCGGGT